>Ga0247779_1000068_pt1 | contig 87954 bp, 96 predicted proteins | sample UWRJL221509R5_FD_179925 | JGI IMG/M metagenome (GOLD analysis project Ga0247779, IMG submission 179925) | Plant litter microbial communities from Arlington Agricultural Research Station in Wisconsin, United States - UWRJ-L221-509R-5 | ecosystem: Environmental > Terrestrial > Plant litter >... | reverse complement strand
GGCAATGGCAATACACACTTTCTGTGCTGCTGATTGCGCAGTTGTTGCTCTTACAATTGCTCCCGTTAAAGCGGGAAGGCAGAAAGAGGTTCGTGAACATTTCCGTTGTTCAGTTGGACTGGGCGCAGCTTGGGAGAAGAGGTTCGGTGTTGTTTATTTTTCTAAATTTGACTTCAGTAGCAATGTTATGAACCAGTCTTCTGACCTTCCTGTCCTTGGAGCTGGTTCTCTTTTTCTATGCCGATGTTTAACACGTCGGCAAGGCTGAATCCTATCTGACATCAAGCGTATGTTGAACAATGAATTCCAACTCCTTTCCAACATTACGGTGGTGGTATACGAGCAGTTGCTGTCATTGGCAGACAAGAGCTGTGGAGATAGTGGCCGTGTCGTGACGAGACATGAGTTATTATTTTATTACGAAGTCAGTTCGGATCCACGGAATCAACCACGCATTTATGGCCTTTCCTCCACCTGCAGTATCGTCCGACCTGTAAGTTTATTGCAATCAAATGATTACAGCATCTTGCGGTTCTGAGGAAAGAGTTCAACCGAACATACATGCATAAGGACGGCAGTTGCTGGCTGGTAAGAAATTAAATTTTCATACAAGATCATCACCAAGGTAGACACTGATTGCTATGCTCTTTATGGAATTTCCGTGAATTCAGGGGTTGTTTTCGTTTTCCTGTCCCTTACAGACGTAGGTATTCTTAATCTGGTTTCGGTCGGTTATACCATTAACTTCTTCTGCGGCACCTATGGCATTTCAGGCCTATCTGCATTGTCGTAATCATCCTTTGCCAATGTGCGCGTTGTGATACCGTGAGGTTCCCAGTCGCCAAGTTAAAATATTGTATGTTTTATGACTAGGATGAGCGCACTTTGCCCTCGTTTCTCCTGTTGAATTTTTGATTTATGTAAGGTAACCCACCCCCAGAAATGCCGACGTTTCGATCGAGCAACATTCTTGGGCAGGGAAGAAATGCATGCCATTTCAGCAGGACCTTGGCTCTCGAACATACATCATGCAGTCCGATCCTACTCTTATATGTCGTATCGTGAAATATGTTGGAAGAAAATTCTGATATCTCTTTTGCGTCTCGCTCTCAATTTCTCTCTCCACTTCACTATTGCTCGTCGTTAAAAATGCGTCCTTTCCTAATCATCACATCGCTCGCTACACTCCTGACCATTGGCGCTGAGGCGACCATCGTCCCAGGTTCTATGAATGGCGGACGCTTCGCTTTGCGTACCACGCCGTCGAAAACCAGCAACTTAACCGCAGCGGAACGTTACGCTATGGAGCTTACACATCGGGCTCCTACGAGGAGAAGTAATACTCCTGATCATCAGATTTTGCGACTTCTGACTTAGACTTGGACACAGGCACTGCTCACCGTCGTCAAGAATCTGAAGTCGTCCCGACTGAAATGTCATTCATGGCTACGTCTTCCAACGCTGATACCGGCTCCCCTCTCGGAAGTGTGGTCATCTCGTCAGATGGCTTTGTTGTAAACGGAAAAGACATCGGAAACAGCCTCTCGACAGAGTATAATCCTACCTGGGCATCACGATCCCAATTACGAGTTCGCTCCTCTAGCTTAGCAGTCAGTTCACTCATGCCTATCTTGTATTCGTGGAAAAACTAACCCTTTAGCTGAACATGTCTAGGGATACCCAAATCTTGGACTTGTTCAATTCTCGGCAACCAGCGGGATCACTCTTGGTGCAGGCCTCTCAAAGTAACTTAATTTTTAGATGTATCGCGATTTGCCATTGCAGCTGATATCTTCTTTGTAGTGGCGTACGAGTGACCGGGGTGGCGGACCCAGGAAGTAAGTTTTATCTGTATTTTTAACTGGACGGGCTGTTGATCATGGACTAGGCGATGCTGGAAGCATTCCAGTGTATCTATCCAGTTACGGTTCTTCATCGGCCAATCTAGCTGTTGAGACAGATGTGGTACGAAACGTTTGTCCTTTTCGGATACTGGTAATCGTTACTCATATTTTCCCTGTTCAGTGGACGATCGATGCTACGGTTCAACGCATTACCGTACAGTGGGTGAACCCTGATGGATGTCCGTTTTATTAACGATGGCCAATTCAGACATTTTCTGACTTCTATTTACTGCAGCCACCCCAACCACCTATTTGATTACCAATGGTGTTGACCTTGCTGCTACCGGTGATGTAGCCGCTTTCAATGCCCAATTCGGACCAGGGTGGTTTACTACGGTATGCGGCTTGCGCTTTCAGAAAATAAAACTGGTGCATTGACTTAATTTCTATAGACTTTATCGTACTCGATGGCCAGCAGCTGAATGATAGTCAATATCTCTTTTGATCATCTAGATCGTTCCACTCTTTTTAACCACACTCGTTTTAATTTTCCCCTTTGATTTTGCTTATCTAGATTTTGGGACCTATTCAGACAATTAGGAGCACCCCGTATTTCAAAAAATTACTCATGCCATGTGAATGTACCATAGTGTACCATCCACTCTTTTTCTTGACACATCATATATGTATATCGATCACGATAGGCGTCTGTGTTCAGGCGTTAACGATGATTTCGTCTTGACGCAAATGATACGACATATTGATATTGTACTGTACCCATACATACCCATAGGAAGCTTACTATACAACCTTGGTGGTGCATGAATAGTCCAAGGGGCCGTAGTAACGTATACTTACAAGATAAACTGAGTTTGAGGGCCTGAGAAGAGGTCTGATGTGACCGAGACGCCGGGGTAAACATATTTGCAATACTACTTGATTTGGATGGGTTATACTTAAGAACCTAGCATGCAGGGAATTGCTTTTCACTTTTGTTCTTACTGTTACCTATGTATCATGTTGCACTTGAAAGCAATGTACATTTATTTCGAGTTGATGTGCGGTGCATCCGGAGCGGTCCAGCCTATGGCAGCAGCACGTGCAGAAGACCAGTTTAAGCAGCATGCATAGAAGTGAGTAGAAATTCCCATCAGCATTCAGACAGTCAGTCCAGCGTTGATGAGCTCTTATCCCCAGTCCACTTCTCCTCCTCATTGGGAATCGAGAAACGGATACATCCCTCCTCCCAGATTTCAGCAGCTACGCGCCCAGGATAGCCAGCTGCACAGCCAGCTCAACCAGTACCAGGCCGATTACAGCCAGCGCCAGTATTCATTGAACGTGAATCCACCATTAGCAAACATCGCACCCGTTGGCGGCAATTTCGTACAGCAGGGGCAACCAACTACGTCTCCAAGTCAATCTCCACGGATGGCTCATGCCCGGACTTCCTCTTACTTTTCCTTTGCGCGGAACAAGCAATCGTCGACTGATGCACAGAGCAACATTCTCCAAAGACCTGTGTCGTCTGCTCAGCCAAATGCTAACGGAAGTATAAACCCAAATCAGCAATTTTTGCCTCCGTCGACAAATTCGTTTTCCCAAGACATAGTTCCCGGTACTTCAAAACAAGCAACCGGTTATTCCACTCAAGATCAGTCTCCGTACAGTCAGAATCAACAACAAGGGTCCAACTTTTCTCCGTTGCAGTCACCGCAACAAGCCAATCAGCCGACTTCTCAGATATCCATACCCCAACAACAACAACCTCAGAGGCCTCAGCCTCATCCACAACAAGGCTCAAACATCGACATGAACCCCGGCCCAAATGGATCTCAACCGCAGACTACCACTAATACATCTTCCGCTCAGGAGAAACTACAACCTCCATTGGCTGCACCTGCCCCCGCACCCTTGCATCCTGAAATTCGGTCCGTTGTTCAACTATCGATAGCTCATGCACACAAAATCTATTTCTCCGGGCCTCTTGTACGCCGTTATGAACGCCAACCAGATGGACAAAAACCCCACAAGGATGAAGGTTGGGTCGACGTTTGGGCGCAACTAGGTGGCACCACTTTGAGTATTTGGTCCATGAAGGAGATACAAGAAGCAAGCAAACAAGGAAAAGAAGTTCCGCCTTCTTATATCAACGTCACTGATGCCGTGAGCTTCTGTTTGCCATCCCGTTGTCTGACTATGTTCTTATGCATTCACTAAAGTTTATCCAAGTGTTGGGATCCGTAACAGTTCCAGCAACTCCCACAACACCAGCCAAACGATACACCAATGTCCTGACGCTCAATACAGCGGGATCAAATCTTCTTCTCTTCTCCTGTCCTTCTACTCCTGCTCTGATTTCTTGGGCTGCGGCTTTACGCCTCGCTGCCTGGGAGAAATCACGGCTCGAAGAAATATATACTGCTCATCTCATCAGGATCACACTAACAGGTCAGTTATAATTTTCGTGCCATGTGTATGTTACCGTCAGTCTGATTGTGCAAATCTAGCCCGAGATGTCCCTTCGACTCTTATTCGAGGAAAGATGGAGGGCTATGCTCGAGTTCGCATTGCCGGCCAAACAGATTGGAAACGAGTTTGGTTAGTTGTTCAGGAAGGAAGCGAAGGTGTCGACCATGCGGCAACGAGCGTGGCAGTGAGTGCAGCGCAGGCTACAGTGAAGAAAAAGCGCATGTCCAACTTGTTCTCAAGAGAACAAAATGTACCCAACTTCGCAGTACCGACGAGAGCTACTGTATCTTTGTACTCAGGGCCTAAACCAAAGGACCGGAAAAAGCCTCTCTTGACTGTGCACTCTGTTACTCAGGCATTTGGTGTTTATCCGGAAAGGCCTGAGCTCATCGATCGTAGCACCCTCATCAAGATTGAAGGTACACTTGGTGACGATGACATAGCTGGCACACTACGAGGGAGAGAAGCTTGGGTGTTGATCATGCCTGAATTGGAAAACAGCGTCGGGCAAGCTGCTGAGATGTTGAAGTGGGTCATTGGTAAGCTTGTGTATTTCAACTCTATTTGCAGAATCGTAGTAACGATCTTCAAGCGCTTCATGATGCCTTTGAACTTTACGGGAGGCCGGATGCTTGGACATGGGATCCTCGTGATCCTATTTCTTTAATGTTTGGTTATCCCGTGGGACCGCAGAAAGAGGTCTGTTACTGCCTTTTTCATACTTGTACCGCCTAGTATTGATGTTTCATTTTCATTAGAATCTTTTTATGGATAGGGAAGTCGTGGAAAACATGGACCCTCGAGATGACCGTACTTCCGCAATTAGGGGAGAAATGAAAAGACTTCTGCTCGCCAATATGAGGCCGGCTGTTCAAGCAGTTCAACCTCGCCCTGCTCAAAGGCTTACGCCTGACTCCCCTCCAGTTTTGCCGGCTATGGGAAATGTTGTGGTTGGGGATGACCACAACAAACAATCTTCACTCCCGCGAGACCATGAAGCATCTTCACCGAAATATACTTCTTCTGGGCTGCAACTCCCTCCCTTAGACTTGGGCAATAATGCCCCTTTCTCAGCCCCATCTCGCACGGGGCCTTTGACACCCATCACTGAAAGGACCCTCTCAGCTGAGCTTCCTGCAGTCTCCAGCTTGCAAGATACTCCTTCTCCTTCTCCGTTGAACGATCGTCCACAACGACAAGGATCTACCCCTGGTTCTATTTTACCAAAGGATCATTCTCATCTTGATGTCTCTACCGCCGAACCGATATCAATATTATCAGGGCCAATCACTCACAGTCCACAAATCTCGAGCTTGCCGCCTAGCAATGTTAATGCAAGCACGTCACCGAGTAGGCCAAGTCAACATCCTCCTGGCAGCAGGCCAACATCCGCACTAGACAGACCCATCTCCCGGAATAACGTGGCTGATAAAAATCCTACATCTCCCACTTCACCCAAGCTACAAGATAATCACGTATCCGATGTCCCTGCATATAGCCCTGTAGTATCATCACCAAACCTATCCAGTAGTGGTCCCCAATTATCTCCCAAGTCCCATCTGAACCAAACATTCCCAGTCTCTTACTTAAATGAAAGATCTAGCACTAATCTGTCTAGTCGCTCGGCGGGGGAAAGTACATCGCCTGAGCCCAACAGTGATATCGATCAGAACCGTTCAAATAACGGCAATGCTATGTCGGGTCAAATACACTCATTCAAAGCCCAGCCATCACATACTGCACGCTCTACTCCCACTGAAGAACCCAACGACTTCATGGCGGAAGCAGGCGCTCTATATTACATGCGCCAAAACGATACTGTGAATAAAGGTGCGACTAGTGGGCAAGTTGCGTTAGATGGAGAGGATAGCACGTCTTCCTATAACGAATCAGATGCACCGCAAAGTAGAGCCGTCGCGAACCCGCCGCCACAAACAAGTGAAAACCTTGGCCATATTACAGCTCCGTCCGATAACAGACTCATTCCCTCTCGTCGTGGCACACCTATGGCGTTCGTCGACAAAACTTCCAATTCCTCGCCAAGTACAAGCGCTACGGTTGGTCGGCGAAGCCCGAGTCGGTCTAGTTTGGGCCGTAAACCTTCCGGCGCACGTGCTCAGTCCTCTACCACACGATCTTTCGACCACCGCGGTGCTGGGAGTATTTCTTCCCAGACCGTCACCGAAGAAGACGAACACATGGCACATAACAAAGAAAACGACGCCTTGGATTTGGTGTACGATGATCATAACGGCGAGGCTTTGGCAGCGTTGACGTATCTGGATATCGCCGATCAAGAAACCGCCCCTTCAACGTCGTCGCCCCGTCAGCCTATCCAGACAGTCGAACCTTTGAAGATTCGCTCGGATCGCAACACTACATCATCTCCTTTGCCCACGTCCTCTGGGGAGAGTGGCCCATACCGCTCGTCTTTCGCACCCTCAAACAAAGCTGCAGAGAGGAAGCTCAAGACGCAAGCTCAGCAAGCTGCGCATCACGCTGCAACCCATAAGCCAGGAAGGGTCAACGGGAAGAAGAAATCGAATACTGCGGGCGCCTGGGAGAGTAGTGATGAAGAGGAGGAGGAAGAAGAGGAAGAGGAAGATGACGATGACGAAGTTCAGTCAGACTCGGAAAGGCCAACTGGTCGTGGGTATCACACTAATTCTTCCCAGCAGGGATTATCAACCACCGGCTCCCTGAGGCCCTTGCAGACGCAGCAATCACAAGAGTACCAACAAGATGGCGTTCAGACCCCTTCCCACCTTCGGCCTCCCAGAAACTTGCCAGAGATACCTGGGAATCGCGGTATAGGTGAGCATCTCAAAATAGTGTGAATTTCTCTCCTTTTCGCCGTTTTAATTTTTAATTTTAGGTGATGGTTTCCACCATCCTCAACCGCAGCCTGTTCCACGCCGAATGATCTCAGACCAATATTCAGCCGACGGCGGTAGGCGCACTCATTACGATGATGGGACCCCCATTCGGACACAAGCAGAATTTCCCCAGCCAGGAGCCGCTCGACAGACAGTCTGGAGTCAAGTTCTGGATCCTGGAAGAAATGGTCGTGCGCCGCAGCCCGAACAAGCTCCTGGCCGTGATACTTTTGTACAATTGGACCCGTCGGAAACGATGACAAAGGCTTTCACACCGCAAGGTCTTCTTTCTGCTGGCCTGCAGGATAAAGAAGATCGTTCGGCTAGAAGACAAGAGGAACTTGCTCGGGAGAGCGGCGCTTCTCTGATCAATGTGCCAAATAAGCCCCCGCCTCCTCAGACTGGACTGCTGGGTGCGATTACAGCCCACGAACGCGAAAGGAAACGCGATGGTGGCGTAGGTGCTGCTTTGACCGAACGCGAACGCGAGAAACGCCTCGCAGAAGAGCGGCAACGGCGTTTCGATGAGCATCAACGACAGCAATTAGATCAAATGCAGCAGGGAGGCTCGATGTACGGTGGTTTCGGGTTTAATCCCATGATGGCTAACCCAATGATGATGGGTATGAATCCAATGTTGGGCATGAACCCAATGATGACTGGCAACGGCATGAACCCGATGATGGGTGCAAACGGAATGCCTCCTATGAGCCCTATGATGACTGGACAAATGGGTTATCCCGGAATGATGGGTGGTTTTAATCCTCAGCATATGTTCGCTGCTCAACAAGCTGCCCAAGCTTATCAGCAGGCTATGATGGCGTTCTCGGTTGCAGGGTCTCAGATTGGAGGCGAAGGTGTGGCGGGTGCAGGTGCGGCATCTCAAATGACACCTAACTTGACTGGTAACATGCCCAACATGAATCCTGCTATGGGGGCATTTGATCCTCGTATGTCAATGATGGGAATGCCAATGATGGGAATGGGAATGGGTATGGGTATGGGCGCACCTTCTATCGCACCTCTGGGGATGCAAGGAACTGGGATGTCGAGTTTCGACCCAAGGTCATCCCCAGGATTGGGAAATCTAACACAGCAAAACTCTAACGAAGCGGGCTTAGTCCCGCCTAATCAATTCTCGTCGCGAACAAGCTCACCTGCTAGCCGAGGATCACCACTTGCACGAGGGGGACCTGACACTGTTGATCGTGGCCGTACGTCTCGCCCAACAAGTCCAAAATAAGTTTTACACTTGCTTAACACTCCTTTAATATCCACGAAATAATGACACACGGACTTTATATTTTTCGGTAGATCTCTTTTCGCACGAACAGAACGAACAATTTTCTACATATGCAATATCCTTCTCATCATCTATGTAAACATATTTTGCTTTTGGAACTATTTGTGTGAAGGATACCTTTGGCGGTTAATCATGTATCACACCAAAATTATTTTAGATTATTTTATTTCGACTTCGGTATACCTTGTCTTTTCACAATTTTTAGTAAGTAACAGATGAATTTTGAATTTTGTAGGTGCCTTTTGTTTGGTCAAATAGATGACATAATGGGTGATACATTTCAAAATTCAGATCCTGTCTTGAGACAAAGAGTGACTAATGACTAGTACTTGCTCCCAACCAACTTGTTAATTTGGATTAATACCTACCTAAAGGCTCTTGGGCTTGTTCATCACTTTCAACAGTGGCAGTGACATAAATATAATGTTACCACGAAATAACCTCAAATATTGAAAGTATAGACTGTCCCCGAAAACAACCCTGTCGCAATAACGCAGAAGCTGCCAGTCTCCTGATTGGAAACGTGCCTATTTTTTATCTTGTTCTACAATATGGGTGTCAAATCCCTATGGTCTCTTCTCACTCCAGTCGGTCGCCCAGTAATGTGATAAAGCTGTTCACCGATACCTGACATGGGTTCTCATCATATCATTGCATCAGGTTAGAAACTGTAGAAGGAAAGACTATGGCCATCGATTCAAGCATATGGTTATACCAATTCCAGGCGACAATGCGTGATAAGGAAGGGCATGCACTGGTCAATGCTCATCTACTGGGTTTTTTACGCAGGATATCCAAGCTACTATTCTATGGAATAAAACCTGTATTCGTCTTCGACGGGGGTGCACCAGCATTGAAAAGATCTACTTTGGTGAGTTGCTTCCATCTGTGTTCCGGACGAATACTAATATACTGTAATAGAATGAACGCAGGAAGAAGAAAAGCGGTGCTGCTTCTAGTCACATCAAGTTAGCGGAGAAACTTCTTGCTGCTCAAATGAGGCGCGAAGCTTTGAATCATGCACAAAACACTAGGCAGGTGGAACTTGTGTGAGACAATATGCTTCGTTCAAATTAATTTGATGATCTAGGAAATCGAAGGAGAACAAAGGGCAACAGGATGACGTCGTGCTTAATGAAGATACAGTATACTTGGAAGACCTAGAAGGACCAACACCAAGAACGCCCACAAAACGGAAAACCACCACACCTTCCTCCTCTACAAAGAAAAGCAATTTCCGCGACCATGACCCGTACAGTCTACCAAAGGTCGACTTGGAGGCAGCTATCGCGAGAGCTACGACCTCTGCTGCTCCTGATCCACGCTTGGCTACAGAGGACGAACTTAGGACATTCATAGAAGAGATGCGACCTGAAGACTTTGACATCAATTCTCCTGAATTCCGTGAACTGCCTACGGAAGTGCAGTACGAAATTATCGGAGATTTGAGATTGAAGTCTAGGCAAACATCCTATGCTCGATTGCATAAGATGCTGCAAAGTGCACGAACTCCCCTTGACTTTTCCAAGCAACAAATCAATAATCTTCGTCAACGCAATGCTCTTACGCAACAGCTTCTCATGACTACTGATTCGATTGGTAACGCCAATATCGTGATTCCAGTCCGCATTGCCAGTGAAAGAAATAGAGAGTATATTTTGATGAAAAATGAAGGTGCTGATGGAGGTTGGATTCTTGGGATCAAAGACACAGGAACTCGTGAAAAGCCCATAATACTGGACCACGACGAAGATGTGTCAGTACAAGCAGACGAAGACGATAGTGATGCGGATATGGAAGAGGTTGTAGTGTCAGTCTGTCTTATTTCATTGAAGCCATCATAGCATGTTCTCATGTTTAACATAGCCCGGAGACCGTGCCCGCTGATCCTGACTTGCGGCAATATCAAAGAGAAATGGCGTTAGAGGCTGTTGCCCAACGAAACGGTTCCCATAAGGGTGACGCTGTCGTACCTAGGCCTATTAATCGCAAAACAAAATCATCTTCATTAATTGAGCTGTACAAAAATGATAGCTATAACTCTGCGCATGTCATGACCGCTGAAGATGACGAAGATTTGGTCGCTTTTGCTTTACAGGAATCATTCGACCATTCGAAATTCGGATCTGACTCACATGCTGCGTCGTCGTCAAGTAGTGCTGCTCTAGTGTCAGCGTCTAGAGAAACCAGTCCTGACAACATGTACGGAGAGTTTGCCACTCCAAGCCGGTTAAAGACAGTCATCTCCATAGCAAACACCACGCCGAATCGTAGTCATCCTACTCCTACCAATATGATGATTCAGCCATCTGTATTTGGAGAATCTTTCCTATCATCATCAGCTACTGGTCCTCCCATCGAGGAAAAGGGCACAGTCGAGAGAAGCGAAACGTCCTCGTCCATTCATAGTCTTGACGCTCAAGTTCAAAGGATGGATGGCATGCAGTATGTCGACCATCCGGATTTGAATCCTAACCTCCAGCATGAAGAAACAATTCAAAGGCTTGACATCCAACCTCGATTACCACAGCAAGTGGAAATTATGTCATCGACGACTAAATTGGCTGAAAAGCTACTCCCAACCCCGACGTCCAATAGCACAAGTTTGTGGGATAAATCAACCGAACATCTACCCAGTTTATCCGTCAAGGAAGTAAACCAGGTTGACGATGAACCTGATATGAAAACTTCACCCTTTTTTGTTCTATCTGGAAACCTTCTACAAACTTCTGGAAACAACTTGCCTATGTCCGATTCTGACGAAGAAAACATGGAAGAAGTTCTGGTTGAGAGTCAAGCTATGAACCCCCTTCGTGCTGAATCCACCCAGGTAGCAGACTTTCCTCCAGTCTCACTGTCTGATCCTCAACTCTACTCGCCGCCGCTCACGTTAAAGTCGGTACACGAAGAGCATCCGGATTCCGATCATGACGAAGAGCCCCCTTTCGCCTGGTCGCGGACACCGTCTCCCATGCGTGATCTTGAACCCAGCGCACCTATACGAGGCGTCGAAGAAAGTTGGGATGCTGCTGAAGAAATGGATATTCATGCAGAAGAAGGAGAATTTGCTCGATTTATGTCCCAGGTGAAAGGAAGAAACGTGGATGATATTCGGAAAGAAATAGACGACGAAATCAAGAGCCTTAATCAACAGAGAAAGAATGCCATGCGTGATTCAGAAGACATTACACAGCAAATGGTTTCCCAAATAATGGTATCTTTATCCAAATTCCTTGACAAAACTGAGTGCTGATGTTACACAGACCATGCTACGTCTATTTGGAATCCCTTATATAACCGCTCCCATGGAAGCAGAAGCGCAGTGCGCAGAACTCGTTGCCCTCAGTCTAGTTGACGGCATAATTACCGATGATTCGGATGTCTTTCTTTTCGGTGCGCAAAGAGTGTACAAGAACATGTTCAACCAGTCTAAAACGGTCGAGTGCTTCTTGCTCACCGATTTAAAGCGAGAGTTAGGCCTGGATCGTGACACACTGATCCAGCTTGCATACCTTTTGGGCAGTGATTACACAGAGGGTCTACCAGGAGTTGGACCTGTTCTCGCCATGGAGTTGCTAAAGGAATTTCCTGGTCATAATGGCTTACATAAATTTAAGGATTGGTGGACGAAAGTCCAGTCTGGAAAGGATCGACTAGAAGACAATCAATCCAAGTTCCGCAAACAATTTGTAACTGCCTCTTGTTGTTTCTTTCTTTCCTTTTGCTAAAGATTGTTACTTTTAGAAGAAGAAATTCAAAAATTTATACCTGGCAAGTGACTGGCCTAACTCTGTAGTGGTATGTACATCAACAAATGCTCTAAAATCAATCGGGTAGTAATGGTAAAATAGCGAGATGCATACTATCATCCGACTGTGGATAGCTCGGAAGAGCCTTTCAAATGGGGGATGCCTGACTTGGATGGCCTTCGTCTGTGCGTGTGGATAATTCCTTCATATAGTCCCAATGGACACCTCATTCATGATAAATTCAAAGATTCTTACATCAAGAGCTTGGTTGGAAGCAATCCAAAGTCGATGAGCTCCTTTTACCAATTATTCAACGAATGAATAAACGCAGTCAGGTAACTATTCATCAACCATCATCATTCGGAGGGTCTCTTATGTGGTTATTAGGCGGCTGCACTCAATAAACAAGGAAACCTGAACGAGTTTTTAGATATTTCATCTGGAAATGGGACTTTTGCACCAAGGCAAAGTAGAGCTTATCAAAGTAAAAGACTGCAACAAGTCATTTCAGACTTCCGTAAACAGCGGAAAGGAAGCGTTGATTCGTCGTCGTCGTCGTCATCCCGCTCTGGATCCAAAACCCCAGAGAATGAAATGGTTGACGACGATGCAGGTAGCAGCAGTAACGATGATGAGAGACCTCCTGCCAAGAAACAAAAGCGCAAAGCACCAGCGTCTGACGGGCAAGCGTCGAAACGGAGGGGGGAAACTAAATCTGCAGAATCAGTCAAAGCCCATGAACTAAAAGCTACGTCCACATCAAAAGGAAAAGCAAAGGTCGGAAGTCGAAATACAAGAGCTAGAGGAACACCTAGATCGGGCAGTGTTGAAGAAATGGCATCGGTGGAAGACAAAAACAACGATGAATTCGTTCCAGCTTTGAAGAAGGCCGAAAAACGGCCACAGACAGAGCTTAACTTGAGGCCACGACCAAAACCGAGACCAAAAGCAAAAGGTGGTGGATCTGTTGTAAGAACGGAGGCTCCTGCGAACGTAAACAATTTTAGTTCTACGGCGTCAGGATCAAAATAATGAGGGATGTCTTATTTTGTATTCATGCATTATCTGGGTAGTATCATATGAATGGGGGCAACATTGCTTATGCATCTTGCGGGAACTGTCGTATGCCGCTTGATAAATTATAACCAACTTCACGATTAATTATATAGTGGGTTAAATTATGTGGATATGGATGATGTAGAATTGGGTTCCGCAATTGCGTTTCGAGTCTCTGCCTTCGGTGCATGTTCGTAACCTCCAAAACCTAAAGAATTTTGGACAGCATTCTCCTCAGCATCCGGTTCAAGCTGCCCTTGTTCATTCCGACGCGCCCTATGATTATTTAAAATAGTATATCAGTAAGAACTGAAAGGAGAATGTCTTTCACCAAACGTACCGAAAGAATGTGTATGACAGGACAACATCTTCTACATTTCGGCATGCAGGATCGTCTAGCATATCCTTGTCGATAAAGAAAAGTAAAGGCATGTCAACTTCTTCGCCAGCTAGGAGTCGTTGTTCTTCAAAGCAAAAGCATTCCACTTTGGAGAAATAAGGTGCAACCTATTTAAATTGAGGACCTTCGTTTAAGTGATATATTTAGTAGACGTACCCTGTCGGGAGTAACATTATATGTTGCAATTCCAATGATGTCTTTATCCGAATCATTCTTTGCCCTGTAGAACGCAAGACTTGTTTCTCCTGGCAGAACGCTGACGACTTTCTGTTGAGGAGTAAACGTCCATGGGAGTTGTTCAGACCTGTCTGCGTTGAAGTGAACCTTGATACGTCCTGCGTTTTCGACGGGAACGAGACGTTCAGGTTCGAAGCGACCAGTTCCGACTTTCGGGGTCCCGGCAAATCCGGTAGCAGCACAAAACATTCGATATAATGGAACTGCAGCGTAGCTTGCGCCAATAGCAACGACAATCTTAGATAGTTGTCAGCTACCCTCGCATCGCGAAATGAACCAGAATAACAGTACCACAGCCGTGCTATACATTAGCAATGCCCTGTTTTTGGCTGCATGCACTTCATTTCTTGATTTGCCATAGGAAGGTGGCCGTCGAAGAGTAGTTGGATTGCCATGTGACTCTGTAGATGCATTTCTCCATGCTCGTTGGAACATATTTTGCAGGAGAGGTCGTCCCTCATGAAGTCGGATTTGAGGTATTGAAGACGGTCTGAACTACCGAGAAAAAAGTGACTTGGTTTAATGTTTTCAGGACTTATAGTTTCAGCAGTGACTGACTGTAAGGATCGTTCGAGACAGTGGCCTAATGAAAAGCATTTTGAGGTGAATGAAAGTCCGAGCTGGCTGCTACAGAAAGGGTAAATAAGTAGTGCAAATGGGCCTCTAAGAGTCTAGACTTGAATTTGAACAATCTTGCACTGAGTTAAGTACGAGTATTTGTCCAGTCACGTGATGAGACAATCCCAACAAGGGGCAACTTACCATTCCGTATCATCGGATTCATTTGTACTTGAAGTTGTACTTACTACATTATTCATTCTCTTGCTCGTAAATGTCGGGAAAGCTTTCTTCATCCAGCTCCGCTCCCAAACAAAATGAAGTCGACATAGATAAAATTCTGAACAGGGAAGCTTCTGCCTTCCAGCGCGAAGTGGAAGTGGAACGTATCCTCAAGGCGTTTAAGCTGAAGTAAGTGATACTTCTTTACCTTATTTGCCCTGGATGCTCAGAAGTTCCCTTCTAGTGCATATGATATCCTAGACATAGACGAATCCGCCACGTCTGAAGAAGTGAAAAAGAAATATCGCCAAACCTCTCTCTGTATGCAGTATCACGTCTGCCAAGTGGAAAGAACGCTAATGAAACTTCCATCGCCCGATAGTCATCCATCCTGATAAGTGTTCCCATGCACGAGCACCTGAGGCCTTTGATATCTTAAAGAAAGTACGTTTCTCTGTCTCTTTTCTGTCTATTCAAGTATACTTAATCATTGGCAAAAGGCGGAGTCTGAACTTTCCGACGAAGCAAAGAGAGAGGAACTTGACGCTGTTATCAACCAAGCACGCATTTCTGTAATGAAGGCATTGAACCTTCCTCCCACCACGCCCAGCTCAGACCCTAAACTTCAAGGATTAGACCCACCGTTCAAGTTGAGACTGCGCGCTCAGTCCAAACAGCTATTAATTGATGAGGAAGTCAGAAGACGAAAGTATGTTACCTTATCTTCACGGTATGTTTCATAGACTAACGAACTTATAGAGCTGTAAAAATGAACTTGGCCAATGAGGGCTTAGAAGCAAGGAAGAAGGATGAAGAAGTGGCACAAAGAAAGAGGAAGGCCGAAGAAGATAAGAGTTGGGAAGGTGCGTCTACACTTTATCTATTTCGTATTAGATATTAACGGCAGGTCCAGATAACCGAGAACAGCGTGTTGATAGTTGGCGTAACTTCGCTAATTCCAACAAGAAGAAAAAGAAGACTAAGGTCACGGTCCTTGGATAATTCCAAACTCTACCGTATATTGGCAAAGCATTCTTTTTCACTTTAGGCGCGTCCTTTTGGGTAGAAAGCCTTTGTATTCCGCTGTTATGTGTTAAACATGTATGTATTTTATGTTCCACTGGATCTTTGTACCCCATCATCAAGGCTCTATAGAATCTCGTCCTTGTTATTATGACCTGCTAAGTGTATTTCATCATTTGCGGTCTTTGCTGACATGATACCTGTATCTAGATCTAGCCCAATTCATTCCGCCCGCACCAAGCGATGTACATTTGCAGCATCGACTATTTCCGCGGGTCTTCTCGTAAGGAACGGTGCTTTGTGTTTGACTTGCGGGCCATATCGTCGACGGCTCTTGGACGAGAACTCGAGGCTGAATCCTTGACGAATGGACCTTCGATCGTGTTCAAACATATCTATCATTTTAGTTACTTTGTATTGTGGGTATATGATGTGAGAGGTTTAGCCGGAAATCCAAAAGGAAATGCCCATAAATACGGCAGTACAAGCATTATTTGGGATTAAGAGACGTTGCGTTCTAGTCAGACAAATCGATTACGTCTTCGGGATGAGCTGCCAGAATGACCGGCCGATTTCGCTGACTTCTGCTTTGATTCTGTGAATGTTCCTTAGTTTCTATTTTCCTTCGAATATGTCTTGTAGGAACGGGCGCATTTTCTTTGTCTTCGGCTTCCAAGATTTCATCACCGGAGTCATCGATTTCAATAACGTCATCCTCCATTGTTGCAAGAGGTGCAGTCCGTGCTTTGACTGATGAGCCGCCTGTGATGATTCGTGCTGAGGTGCGCAAGGATACATCAGAAGTAGTACTGCCGCCCAAAATTGATACTGAACCTGAAGGTGGATTGTTAGTGGAAATAACACTGGTTCCTCGCTGGAGGGCGGCCTTTTCCAATTTATCGATGTTTTCCAGGAACATGGGATCAGCAAAATCATTTTCATCATCCATGTCATACTCATCAGAGCCAAGATCATCTATTACCATCGGCGCAGAAATTTGGCGTCCTTTACCTTTATCATCGGGCAACGGAGGCTGATTTTCTTGATCCAAGTCATCGAAAAAATCGAAATCAAAGGAGACATTTGGAGGATCATAGGGTGGAGAAGGCAGCGTTGGCTGTACCTGTCTCCAAGTCGACTCAAAGTTAAAGTCCAACTGTTGTACGGGTGCGTTGACACTTTTTTTGCCGATAAAATTCGATGCTTCCGAATTGCCCCTAAAATATGGGGAAGAGGTGGAAAGAGATGAAGGTTCTGCATCGCTCAAGTCATTAGGCCCGCCTGTACTTGTTTTACCGAGGCGGGAAGGGAGTCCAGCTATAGGTCGGCTTTGTCTGTCACCTCCGCCTGTAGTTGATGCTGAATTTAAGGAAGAAGCCTCAGGCAAACGTCGGCGTGGCTCCATTTCAATGTCGTCGTTATGTTGCGGGAATGCAGGAGCTGGAGGAGGGGAAATATCGCGCAAGGGTGACCTGACAGCGGCAGCCACTGGCTCAACTGGTTCCTCGATATGCGCCGGAGGGCCGTCTTGTAGAGGAGACATAGGTCGTCTTTCATATATATAGTCAGTTTAATAGATGGCGGGATGATTTTCAAAGAACGCACCCAAGTCTAACTCGTAAGCTATTTTTTAAATCCTGATGTTGGTTTGCTTCCAACTCAGTCTGTTTGCCACCTAGTAGGATGATAGTGGCTGGTTCGAGCATGGCCATGCCTTTGTGTATCCTAGTCCCTTTTAATTGCAGCTGTGGCAAGTAAATTATTATTATTAAGTATTCGAACTGAAGAAAACGGGGCGCACTTTATATCCAAGCGGGGTAACACCAAGTGAAAGCTGGGGTATTGTCCTATATTCTATTGCTTCGATGGTAGTTGCACCATCGGAGAGCCGAAAGCACAGAGTTCCTCGAGGATATTTCGGCATTGGTCCTTCGCCTTCTACCTCTACATCGCCGTCTTCTTCTCCTTCCACATCACCTACACCTGCTTGTAAACGCTCTTCACGTGCAGCGCGTATTTGTTCTATTTGCAAAGCACTGGATCCTATTTCTGTGATAGCAGTAATTTGCACTAGAACCGGTGGGCCACGAAGATGTCCTGTCATCTTGGGTGTATTGGTATCAAGGCCTGTGCCATGCGACATCGAGTCCACTAGGTCTGACTCCAAAAGCTGTCCTTTGACGCGTTCAATGAATTCTGGGAATGCGGTAATCGGAGATACATGTTGATCCTCCTCGAGCCACTGAGAACATCCTTCTAACCATTCCTGAAAGAAAAACTTAATCATAGAGCCTTGCATAGTCTTCCTGATAAATACGCACAGAGTCGACACGTGGTTTGGGGAAGTTTTTATCGAGCCACTGGAAAATCTTCGCTGTAGATCCCATAATGCTGGTAGTAAGTATTCAAGCCATCGTTTGGGTCGAGCGAATAGAAAGCAAGGCGAAAGATAAGATTAGATGTCTTTATGTAGCACGTGGTTGACCCAAATATCCTAGCGTCGGCTGCTCAATGAATTAACCACTTTAAATTCATCCTTTTCATCACTGAGTATGTCCAGTGCATTTGTGGCAGCCGTACTCGTCGCTCCTTAGGTATCATCCTTGATTAAGATGTTTAGGACCGTCTCAACCCGTCAAACACAAATGCTCACTTCCACCAAATCGATGCATTCGACACCTCGGCCAAAGGTTCGCGGTCGGTTGCCTGTGCCTCCTCTTCGGCAGACCTTGGATAGGTATCTCACTTCTCTGGAACCATTTCTCCATGAAGATGAGTCAAGAGGAGGTATGCCTTTCAGGCAGGCCTACTCATTGCGCCAAAAATGGGCGGACGAATTTGAAAATGGTATAGGAAAGACACTTCAAGAGCGCTTGGTAGGTTCGTCAATTGCATTTTTAATGCACGTATGTGTCTGTGCTCATCTAAGCTATCTTGAATCTCCAGCGTTAGACAAAGTATCCCCGTATAATTGGTTGGATGACAATTTCTGGATCAATAAAGCATACTTAGAATGGAGGGCACCGTTACTGGTCAACTCAAATTGGTGGTTGGCATTCGCTGAAGACCCGTGTATACCCAAGAGCGCGTTGTCAGGAGAAACGAACAACAATCGCGCCGGGACGACATTTTGGCAGCTCAGAAGAGCCGCCTGGCTGGTACAGAGAATGCTGCAATTCAAAGATAGCATCAACCAAACGTCGGTTTCAATCATAATTACTATGTTTACGGTATGCTGATTTTACTTCGTAGAGACCCTTCGGAAGCTACTGCATGTAAGTCTTCGTCGACTTGTTCATCGAACTCAGTATGGAGCTAAACTTTCTCAAGCAGGAGCATGGTTATTTGACAACACTTCTAAATTGTTCAATGTTGCTCGGATACCCGAACCTCTCTGTGATACCACTTCAGAACCCTCAGATGTGTGTTCGCGAAACGGACGTTCAATCTTGGTCATGGTCCATAATTGGTGCTATCTGGTTACGGTATATCATCCACCTCACCATGGCTCGAAATCATCAAAACTTTTCACTCCTGGTGAAATTGAAACGAGGTTACGGGCAGTTATCTTAGACGTAGAAAACCGTTTAGCAAATGGAGAGAAAGCGTTGCCTATAGGTGCTCTGAGTGCTGACGAGCGGGATCGTTGGGCAGAGGTACGTTCCTAAGTACAGCGCTTGTTATATATCGTTGACTTTGGAAGGATACAGAATCTTCAGCATCTTATTTCCATTTCTCCACTAAACCAACGCTCTCACCAAGCAATGGTACAGTCTGTCATGGCTCTTAGTTTGGAACATACAACATACATAATTCCACCGTCTTCCTCTTGCTCGGATTCCCGACGTTTTCATTCTCGTGGCCCTACACAAATGAGTATTGATTCTCATTTACATACCATCCGCGGGACGACTCAAAACCTATCGAATCGTTTTTACGATAAACCCTTCACATTAATCGTCGATCCGTCGACTCGAGCCGGTGTCTCCGGCGAACACTCACCTGTTGACGCCTTAGTTCCTAGTATTGTTGCAGACTACGGGGTGGTCAAAGGAGTTGATGTGACGGAGCTCAAGGTGCCATCGAGTGAGCGTGGTATAGAAGAACCTGGCTGGGAGCGCCTCGATTGGGACATTGACGATAAGATAAAAAAGGAGTGCGATGGTGCTATTCAAAGAGCAAACGCTATTGTCGATAATTCTGACGATAGTGTTCTCTGGTTTGACAATTTCGGCACAGACTGGATGGAAGGCTTCGGTGGGCACAGACCTAAACCTCTTTGTTGATGGTATTGTATTGACTTTGCGTTTGCAGGCGGCTACAAATTATCTCCGGACGCTTTCATCCAGATGGCATTGCAACTTGCGTGGTATCAGCATCGGGGAGAATTCACGGCCACTTACGAGACGGTCTTGACTCGAATGTTTAAACGCGGACGCACCGAGACGTTAAGAACGTACAGTCGCGAAAGCAGGTTATGGGTGCTCAGTATGATGGATCCCAAAGCAACTGTGGGTTTATTGTCTGGGAATAAAGTTCACAAAACTCATTTATGTTAATAACAGAACTTCGAACGTTTTAGACTTCTACGCGACGCAATATCTTCGCACAGTCGTCGAACCCGGGAAGCAATGTCAGGTCGAGGATTTGACCGGCATCTCCTTGGCTTGAGGCTTCTTCTCCGCCCACTGCATGCCGAGTCTGCAGCTTTATTTGAAGATGAACTCTTCGACCGTAGTGCCCACTGGAAACTGAGTACCAGTGCATTAAGTGCTGGGCTCTTGTTTAAAGGCACAGGTTTTAGCTCTGCATATGAAGACGGATATGGGATTAACTGTTTGTTTTTTATTATCTGATTTTTTGAGGTTTGTCTGATACTGATGTTGGAGTGTAGATCTTGCAGCACCCACCATGGTTAAATTTGGAATTGAGTCCAAATTTTCTTCATCCTCAACCTCAACCTTTGCTTTTAAACATGCTATATCATCAGCTATGATGCAAATGAAGAATCTCTGTCAGTCTGTTTTAGAGTCAGAAAATATAAAAGTATCAGATATGAGCCACTTGTAATGCTGACTATACACTTTCAATCTAATTTGGGTTTTTTCAATTGTATTTTTTTTCAAAACAAAACAAAACAAATGATTATACATCTTAGTCTGGTAAAACCAAGAAAAGCACAAACCCATAAAAATTGCTGCTTTCAAGCAAAGATGCAGAGGCCTTCTTTAGTAATAAGCATGCGTCTGAACCTTTGCTTGATAGAAGAAATTTTCTCATATTGTGCATGGTTAAAAATCTCCCTTCTCAACATCAGCTGGAGTTAAAAAAACAGGTGGATTCATCCTCTTAAAAAGCTGCCCAACCAAAGATTGGTTCCCTATTCCTTGAAGAAACTGAAGACTGGAAACAATAAACATTCCTTTCTTGCAGCGAGTAAGCATGACATTGGTTCGCCGAAGATTATTGAGAAAGCCCAGGGCTTGGGATCTGACAACTGAGATGATTATGAAATCATCCTCATTTCCTAAAGAGAAATAAATAAGTGATTTTAATAAAAATCCATAAAAAACCAGACCTTGGAAAGAATCTACATTAAAGCATTTGTCTCCCCATTCCAATCCTTCACACTGCATACAGTTTTCAATGTGATTCCTTTGGCCTTCATATGGTGTGATAATTCTATAATTTTTTCCTTGTTCTTGTAGCTTGTTTGCAAGCTTTATAATTGCTTTGGCTTCCGCTTCATTCTAGGTAAAATAAATTAAGTCATAACATTTGAGAAATAAAGCTTGAATGAAAAAACATACAAGTAGTGATCCTGTTGGCAACTTTTTTTCTTTACCAACAACATCCAAAAAATAACAAGCAGTAATTTCTTCTGTAATTGGGTGTAGAGGATTTGACTTGAGCTTGCCATCATAAACTTCTTCTGAGATGATATTTCCAATTTGTGGAGGCATACGGTCTATAATATAGATAAGTTATTAAACTTTAAAGTAAAATAAGAATAACATACATTGTGTGTCAAGAAAGCGTACTTGTCTGTTAAGGTGAGGGACCTCAAATATACTTTGCAAATCTTTAATATCTTCTTCGCCATAAGGTGGTACTAGATACTTTTAAAATATAATTGGGGTTTAAACATAAAATTTCACTCACATTGCTTGTCATCTCCAATAAAGCAAGCCTTTCTCAATGTCCACTTGAATTTGGAGAACACAGAGATATAATTTCCTATTTCTATCTGACTTGCCTCATCCACAACAAGAGTGTTGACTGGAATGTTTTTAGTGAAGTATTTGATGCTATCATTGGATAACATGCTGAGTGTACACAGAACAACACGAACATCTCGCATATTATTTCTTTTGGATGCATACATGAATCCATCAGAACGGATGATGTTACTTGCAACTTTGGAGTAAAGATGTTCGTGCCTGTAGCAGACAACATCTAGATATGAGCAAGCAATATACAAGATAAAACAGACATACCATTCAAAATGAAAATCCTTAGAAACCAACAGCTTCCATGCCAGGAAGTTACTAGAGATCAGCTTCTCAGCAATATTCTTGACTGCAACATTGGATTGAGCAACTAGCCAGATGCCAGTTCTCTCGAATGTATTAACAGCAAAGTCAACAAAAGAGGCAATAACAGAGGTCTTTCCGGTACCGGGTGGGCCTTGAATAATTAGAATCCTGTGATCATCAGTTTCGGACAGCATTGCGTTCACGGCTGCTTGTTGAGATCCATTCAGTGGTCGGCTTATAGAGGCTTTCTTCTTTTTGACGGGCTTTATCTGCGGAGTCCAGTCCTTTGGCCACACGAGAGGGGCATCCTGATCTTTAGGGTTCCATATATTTCGAATCCAGGGGTTTTCCTCGAGAGACTTCTCCTTTCTCTGCAGCATCTTGAGGATCGTGGCATCACGGTGAGCTTCGGCCATGGTCTTTGAGTCACGCCCGATTGAAGTTACGGTGACGACTTGCTTGTTGTTCAGCTCCCTACTGGTGTCGACGTGAGTTGAACGACCGAGAACATGGGCTATTTGGCCCTTGGTGTGGAACTCCCCATGTGGCCCATGTACGGTCATTTTGACGGTCTATGCGTGGTTTAGAATGTGGCAGTGGCACATTGTGCTAATACTATAAGCTCACCTTGTCTCGATGGAAACGACTATTGAACTCCGTGGCGTTCAGGCGCAGTTGGTTGGTGGCTAAATCTATGGATTGAGTGAATTTATGCGTGGCATTGGTTGGCTTCTTTTGTTCGAGTTTGAGAGAGTCGGTGGCCAGTTTAGCCATAAGATCGATTTCCTGGAATGATTAACGCATGTCGACATTGTCGAACAATAACTGTAGAAGAAAAGACGTACCCTGGTCTCCATCATTTCGGTATTGATCCTCTCAACCTTATCGAAGACCTCCGCACCATTCCCATACCCTGCAAGGAACTGCGAGACCCACGCCCGCACGGCTAGGTCAACAACGGTGTGTGGATCTTCCTCAGGATTATATACCGGTTGCAAGAAGAGGCTTTCAACATTCTTGACATTGATCTTGATTTTGTGGACAGGGTCGGGTTCCTCCCCGACGCAAGATTCAATGGAGTGGAGGGGTTCACGGTTTGGAGGTTCTCTGCCTTTGGGTGGAAAAGCGGACTGTATGTCGACGGCGCGTGCGATGCGAAGACTTACGTCCGAGTAAAGGGACATAGCAATATTAGCCATGTCGAAAGCGTAGACGTCGCCCGCGGGGCGACAAAGTACACTATCTTGCAGCGACTTTCGACCATCGACTATAGACTTGGGTGGTGTAGGCGACTGTCTGTTTCCTTGCCTGCCACCGGGAGGTCGAGCGAATTCGACGATGCGGCAGTTTTCCTTGTCTGCTATAGACAGTGCTACGAGGCGACCTGTCTGGTCGTATCCAGGTGAGATCCCCAAAGGGCGGGCATGATTGAAGACCGTGAAGACATCACTGGACGTAATCTTGAGTTCGGGAATCCTGATGGTGGCTAGCCGATCTGGACAATCAAGGCTTACGCCGTCTATAATATCCTGCATGACAGTAAGAACTTTGAATGGTGGGCTTGACTTGCTCATGGCGGTTACTCAGAAAGAAATTATCGGAAGAGAACTTGATAACATTGACAAGTATGCGTAATCAGAGACCGCCTGCAGCCTCGAGGAGAATTAAGCCACCGGAGACTGGGGTTGGGAACGATCGTCTGCCCTTTGTTTATTTGCCCTTTCAACTTTTTCACACGCACACCCATTGTTCAAACTTCAATGTCAACTTTACGATGAATTTCAAGATTAAGCCATACCCAGCTCTTTCTCTTCATTTGTCGGCAGGTGCAAAGAGCTGCTCAAAAACTAAATTCCAGGGCATACATCCTCCAAGCTCCAAGGGCATTCTTAGCGTTTTGATTCGCAACCCACAGGCCTATGGAGAAACCACGCTTCATTAACGTGAGATACTACTATTCTTGCATTTCCTGCCTGGCGAACTTTAGTTTTGGACTAGCCATCAGGCGTCTTTTCCGGGGCCTAGCGGCTCCATAAGTATGACAAATTGAGACGGCTTTTTCGTATGTATTTGTATGCTACATGATGTTTTCAAGGGGAAACTGGTGATTCGAAGTTATCGCATTGAAGGAATAATGGAGTCAGATAAATGCAGAGGGAAGACGACAGAGATCACACAAAAAGAAAATAGTGTCGAATTTATTCATATCCGCCATGAAGAGGCTCATCTGACCACAAACAGTGTGTCCTTCTTCAGCCTTACATCCGAGGAATGGGTAAGGACGGTGATTGCAATTCTGTCCAGAGGTTGAGCTAGCCGTGGCTGTGCTCTCTCACTCACGTGCTGGCTGTCAAAGTCGCCTCCGAATTTGAGTCTTCCACATTTCACCCACCCCTTCTCGTTCCTAGAGTCTGTTTAGTAGACATGGCCACACCAGTCATTCTTGGAGTCAGCGCTATCGCAGCAGCCGTTTTGGGGCGCTCTCTGATCAAACAGGGCATGTTTGTGGGCAAGAAAGGTGCCGAACAATTCGTAAAAGGTGGCTTCAGAGCGAAAATGGATCGCAAAGAAGCTATTGCAATCCTTGGCCTCAAGTGAGTGCCACTTTCCTTCTTGAATAAACTTGCACTCCTGAACAACATGTAGGGAAGGCCCCAAAATACGCACTCAACTAAAGGACGCACATCGGCACATTATGCTTGCCAACCATCCTGATCGTGGAGGTTCACCGTATTTAGCCAGCAAAATCAACGAAGCCAAGGATTTACTGGACAAAACCGAGGGACGAGGACGATAGACTTACACATATAACTACTTTACTTAATATGTAAGTGTCCTTACCTTGACATTTCGCGACATTTATTCATCCTTGGCCAGTACCCACCTCGCCATATCAACCCCCACTGTATCTTTAGAAATCATCATACAACTGCACTTATAATCAATTTCTTAATGCTATCATGTCGACGGTTATACACGCCCGTGCTACCTCTGTTCACTCGAAGAACTCATGCAGTATACGGAACTTCTTTCTTTTCAATTGCTAGTGAATAACTAGAAAGGTGTGACGTGCTAGTTGAGTTTCGAGATGTACCTTCATTTTTGGTGTTCTGTTACTATAGATTGCTGAAAATGTGAGCTGCACTCTTTGGCCTTTCAACTTAGGTACTGGTTGTATTCTTCGTTCAAGAATGACTCAACTACAGCGCCCAGCGTACACCGTTGTATCCTAACTCCACATCAAGGCGTCTGAACAAGTCAGCGACCGTTCGAGACCGTTTCCTGGTTCTTGTCACTGCATCCGAAAATGATAGAAACATATGTCCCTCGAAAACGCTTCTTTGACCTTCACGAGGTAAAGGTATACAATAGATGGAATAACCATGTAACAAAACAGTGAGCAAGGCACCAACCAAGACCGAATGCCTGGAAGAATGAGATGCGATGGAGTTTTGCCGTCGCTTCATTTAAGCCACTCTCCGACCTCGTATATTCCTCGAATGTATCCGAGATTCATTGCCAGGAAATTCCAGTGTCTGCATCACCTTGTCGCACTAGTTGCTTCCAAGGATAACTGATACCCATCTACGCGACAGTTTGGAATAATCTTGTGCACGTTGTTACGTGCCCTTCTGCGAAGTGATCCCGAGATCGGTGTCTGAACCCAGAATTGAAAGACATTCTCGAAGACCCGTGTATATTCTAACATTGAATAGACAAAAGATTCAGGCAGTTGTTATTTTTATTTGAAGAAACATGCATTCCACCATTTTGAAATGAAAGCACCAAGTAAAGCCACTGAGAAAGAATACAAGAAACGAAGCATGTTTTCGACTGAGCCGTGCTGGCTCATGTAGAGCAAGAGCTCATATGATCATCGCCACACCTTTCAGCAAGTCCTCCAGATTAAACTGTTTGTCTAAAGGGGACCGAATAAGTTTGTTTTATTTGTCAACAAATTGATCAACTATACCGGGGCGGTCTTCAACGTGAAAGAGCCTGAAGCTTTTGCGTTTTCTCCATTGTCGACGCGGATGGCAGTATTAATACCAACGAGAGAAGACTTTCCACAGGGACTCCAGAGCGAGGTGCTGAAAGCATCGGAGAAGACACCGGCTACGACAGGAATTTCGAAAATCATAGATTCTCAATTATCAGACAGCTCGATAGAGATTAATAGGAGCTTACCGGCTTTGCTGGGCCAGTGAAGTTGCCACCGACAGAAGATTGTTCAGGCGAAGATTGGACTGGACAAGAAGGAGAATCTTAGAAACGAAATGAAGAAAGAGAAGATGGTCTGCAACTAACAATAATATGTTGTCGAATATGAAGCCTTCACCCCGTTTCCAATCGAATGCGAACCTTCCTGAATGTGATTAAGGAACGATAAGATTAGAGTAGGTTCAGCATTGAGGTATTGTAGCATAACTTACATGGGTAGAGTTATCTAAAGCAAACTGATAACCTGGAGGAACTCTGAAATGACGATCAGAGAGAATCCTGCAACTTCGAAGCAGTCAAAATTTACTGGACACTAAGGGTCAATTGGCAATTCTTCCTATTACTGTCATATCCATAATCAGGACCTGCGCGAGCCGTAAAACCAGAGTACTTGACGGATACATCTTTGCGGTCAGCTGCGGCAGAACTTTGACTCGAAAGAAAGCATGTGTATTATAAGAAGCAATTACCAGTGATTTCTGCGGTCACCGAGCCTGGTGCACAGCCTGTACCAGAGATGATATAATCCGCGCTGTTCACATACAGTAAAACAGATGGTAAGTGTACATTGAGTGCGTTGAGAACGGATGACGAACATGGCATAATCCGGATCCTGGGCGACAGCACCCAGAACGCAGATACTTGTCAACAACGAGATGCACAAGAACTTGAATTTGATGGACATTTGGAATGGATTTTCCGCAGGGTTGTTTAGAGAAGCCTCACTGAATTTCTGTGATATTTGAGTAAAAACGGCTTTTCTTTACTCGTGCGTAGAACGTCGTTGGGGTATATCCATGAATTAACCTTTGGAATTTTGTGGCACGATGCCAAGAGACAGTCGAATGAATGGTGAAGAGCTCGTTTTGATGTACAAGTTCATGATTTGCGGAATTTCTTTGGGTTTTACGAAGCTATAGTAGTCGTTCTGATTCCTTCCAGTTGTCGTAACCGCGACCTACGGCCACCTCAAAACCGATCCCCTCGCGCATCATATGATCAAAATGATTGCAAAATAAAGACTTCCATCTTGGTGGAGGTTGTAAATTTGTAAATTCTTTATTTCAAGGTCACTTCGCTAGAAAGTCGGTCAACTTGACAGAGCAAACGCGAGCCATACATACAGTAAATCAATCAAGACGCAATAGTTTGTGCGAACCATATATTCACGAATTAGCTTCGAAGATTTGCCACAATAAAATCACGGAAATCAGCAGTTGAAGGCGCCGAGTCCAAGACGAAGGGTAAACGGCCAAGGCCCACCAAGGCTTGCTACAATCGTGGCATCTTCACCCAAGTATACACGCTGCGTGAGTGGTATCTTTGAAAGGCATAATTAGTCCAGTTGAGCATATTGAACGAGCTTTGTGGCGGTTCTTTTGGAAGAGTGCAAGTATGGATTGCAGAACTAGGCCCATGTGCATGTAGTTGTGATCATGGTTAAAAACAAATGTCAAGTCGATCACATGTTGGCTAGTCCTCGAAACTGACAGGTCTTCGAGATCAAACTCCCACGGTACCTTGTTCTCAGCACTCGACATGTGCGAGTTCTCGCCGAATTGGAAGAAATCCCTGACCAGGAATGGCGAGCAACAAAAAAGAAGGAGGTTGAAAGAAAGAAAGAAATAATCGGGGAAAACTGTTTTCGGAAAATAACCATCGTGATCAAAGAGTACTAGTCTTGGTGTAAAGTAGCCCTGGGAGTAGCTACTCAAAATCACATAAATTGAGGCCATACCATGACTCGTAATCCTCAGAAGTTCCCAGAATTTTGAACATGGCCAAGTTCTTCGCAGTAGCTGCTACCCTCTTTTCCTTTGTCCTCGCTGCCTCTGCAGTTCCACAAAGGGCAAATAACCCTGTCACCACAGTTCCAGTTATCACTGACCCTCCTCCGGGTTTCAACATGTAGTTATTGAGTATAACTTGATTGTGCCAATACTGATATTGTTGTAAAATAGCACCAGCCTCGGCGTCAACGGTTCTGGGTGCCCGCCTGGGTCTACTTATTATTTACTCAACGGTAAGCAACATTTTAGGTGCATATGACACTATGTCCAACACTGTTCACAGAGGCAAAGACGGCCGTCACCGTTACATTCAGTCAATACTACGCTGAAGTCGGGCCTGGAATCCCCATCAGCTCGAACCGCAAAAACTGTCAGTTGACGTTCGGCGTTCAGTAAGTCGGTTTATTAGTTTATCTTCGCTCGTCCTCGAACGCCCTCTTCATACAGGGTTCCAGGAGGTTTCTCTTTCGGAATCGCTACAGTTGACTACGTGAGTTCGCACTCATTTAGAGGACTTCTTAATATCTAACTCTTATAAATACTCATAAGCGCGGTTACTATCAACTTGACAAGGCCGTCACTGCGTCCCAACAGTCCATCTACTACTGTGGGTTTTGAAATTCCGTAGTCGGTGAAACTATGCTGATGGGTTGTCGTTTGCCCTCTTACAGTCCAAGGACAAGTTCAACAAGGTCGGCAGTAAATCCTTCTAAGTCTACATATTATTTTTAAACAGAGTGTGCTATAGCGACTGCACGTTCTGACCTTGTTGGTTCAGTTGCCGGTACGTTTTTACACCTCTCTCATTATGAGTTACTCAACTAGACTTCTTGCTCAGGTGCCGACTATACTTACCGCGACTCCTTTGATTTGGTGTCAACTGTTACCTCGCCATGCGGTGCGCCTGCTGTCGTCAACATTGTCAGCGATCTTCGTGCCAGCAATACCAAAAACACCAAAGGCAGTGGATATATCGCTACTGATTCGGTACGTAATTTGGTCTTGCGTGTACTTGACGGACCACTAACCCGAGTATAGATCGATACAGCTCTCCAACAGGTAAATAAAATCATTAATCTATATATTCTCTTATTTATAACTCTTCCCGCCGCAGACCTTCGGATTCCAATGGCAGAAATGCTAAGCGCCCGGCATTGGAAATGGACTCAACGGATGTTCTCTCCGAGACAATTTCTTTTCTTTTCTTCCTTCAGAATAAATAAAGAAAAAACATAGTGATATCTAGTTTTCTGTTATTTTAAATGACAAGTCGAGCGGCACACTGCATCATGCGGTTATAACCAAAGTCGAATTGTTCCCAAGATTAAGTTGCAGGTCTAGTTAAAAATAGAGTACCAGATCCCACGGTATTTTTGGATTCGGTTCCTCGTTCCTCGTGGCTGTTCCAGTTTCCAGAAGATTTCTTCATGACATTTTCTGCTAAAGAATCTTTGGATCCAGGCATGATCGCGACCAGTTTGAAACAGATACGGTAGTCCTCCGGTGCTTCCCCTGTCAACAGTGTTTGGATCATGCTACCAAGATTTTTCTACCGCGTGTGAAACAAAACCTTGCCAGTACCAGCAGGCTTTCTTGTTGACAACATACCAGCAAACATAAATCAAGGATATGGGGAAATCTAGAGTAAGTTCTGATCTGCCTTTGTGCTTCTTTGTCGCTTGACAAACGGATTTATACCCCCTAACCCCATCAAATATCCGAATAATCTTCATTGGGATAATAAGCGATTTTTCAAAAGCTTCGATATGTCGGATATCTCCACCCTGTAAGCGCTTCATTCCGAATATTTTCAGGTAACATCTGACGGCTCTAGATTCAAATATTTAAGTCTACTTACTATTCACTTGCCACAATATAAAAGATCGCTGGATCGTCTTAGAATCCCCTACTAGGATTGCTTATTTCTCCCCACAAAATGGTTCAATTCTCCGTTTCTGCTGCGGCTCTTACGATAGCCTGTAGCATTTCATCTGTACTGTCAGCACCATCAAAAGTTAGGACCGTTGCCCCTCCTGCAGGGTTTAAAATGTAAGCTATTATATCGATGTATGCTGTCAATGCGCAAGAGTCACAACTGATGTTATATTAGTACTGGTTTCGGGGTCAACGGATCCGGGTGTCCTCCAGGAAGCGCCCTATATTTTCTGAGTGGTCAGTCAGTCAGTGGCTACTCCTTTTTTGTCTCTAATAATGCGCCATAAAAATAGAGGATAAAACTACAGTCAACGTCACGTTCAGCCAGTACTATGCATCTGCGGGTCCAGGAATAGCCATATCAGAAAATCGCAAAAACTGCCAGTTAATATTCGGAATAACGTGCGTGAACTTCCTCAATGAAAATCGCATAAATTAACATGCTCTTTCAGTGTGCCGTCCGGTTTCTCTTACGGTATAGCCTCAACCGAAGCGGTAAATATAGAAAATTGAGATGCTTTATGAGTATCAACTTCCTGATGCGCTATTTTGCATAGAACGGTTACTATTACTTGGACCAATCCGTAGTCGCTTCTCAACAAACGTATTATTATTGTAAGGCCCAGATCGCGTTGCTGTTGCTATAGTTTATTCATGCTCACTCTCATGGTGGATATATTTTAGTCCAAGGACAAACAAGCCAAGGTAAGCAATGATTTTCTATCTAATATTCTTCAAATATATTAACATATATTGACATTCCGTCCTGATAGCCGGGGTTAAACACAGCTTGATTGGACCAGTCCCAGGTGAGATATCAAACAATTATGAGGTTACTCGAAGTGTACAACTCTCGGGATATTTTTAGGGGCATATTATAGCTACACAAGCAAGATCGACCTCGTAAACAGCAACTTTTCGCCCTGCGGAACAACGAGCGTCGTGAACATCAACACAGATGTCAGAGTTAGCAATGAAAAAAACCCTGCAGGAAGTGGGTTTATAGCCACTGATTCTACTGGCACTTCTTTCTCCCAGGTGCGCTTCAAAAATACTGGGCATCATACAGGCCCACAATGTCCTCATTATGCTCGTTCTTACCGTGACTATATCGTATAGATCTTCAATTTTGCTTGGCAAACTTGTTGAAAAAACACTTCCTGAATCAAAAGTCTTCCTCTAGTTTTTTGTGGATGTAGTATCATAAATAGCTCTGAATACAGCATAAAAACTGCGCGAGAGTTTTATGATGTGAGAATAAACGAGAAAACGACTATTTCAAATCTTATCTTATCTTTCTCTCTGATTCGCGACCATACTAGCAATATCCACCGCCCTAACGTGAACTTACACACTCTACACCATGAACACATCCATCCTGCAACCATCGAAGCTCGGAACGAAGGAGCAGTAAGTGAGTTCTCTCTGAGGTGTAATGCTCCTTCCAATAATCATAATCATTGCTCGAAGCTGGGACAATGTTTACGAGCAGGAAGTAGAAAATTTCGATGAAATCGGAGATGAGGGAGAGATCTGGTGAGTAAGTCTTTTTTTTTTCCGCAGACAGAAAACATCCTTGATAACTGACAGAGAGAAATTTTTTGACAGGTTCGGAGAGGAGAGTGTGGAAAAAATGGTCGAATGGGCTCTGGACAACTTCCCTCCGAATAAAGACGCGTCGATCTTGGAAGTGGGCAGTGGCAACGGAACCCTGCTATTCGGATTGCTCGAAGCTGGGTACGATGCAATGACGCTGCATGGCATCGATTACAGTGCCGGGGCAGTCACACTTTCAAAACGCATAGCAGAGACTCGGGGGGGATCCGCAATCTCCTTTTCAGAATGCGACTTTTTGAACGATGATCCTGCGGTTCGCGAAGACAAGGCCCAAGCTGGGAGGATTGACATATGGGATCTTCTTCTTGACAAAGGAACCTACGATGCAATTGCTCTGGGAGAAAAGGACGAAGAAGGACGATCGCCGGTTTTCAGATATCCCACTCGTGTTGCACGATTGCTAAAGCCTGGGGGTCTTTTTCTAATTACATGTAAGCTGAAAAATAAAATGTGGTCGGACCTTCTTACATTGGCATTTATCGTACAGCATGCAACTTCACTGAAGAGGAACTTAGAACAAGCTTTACTACAGAAACCACCGGCTTGAAATATCAGTAAGCAGTATCAAGGCACGATCCGTCGTGAAATGTCTAATTATTATCTTCAGTTCACGTATACAACATCCAACATTCACTTTCGGTGGAGTAACAGGTAGCGCTTGTTCCAGTGTAGCGTTTGAGAAATTTTGATCAGAAAAAGAATGAAAATAACGAGACGAGTGCCAGGACAAATTTACAATGTAGGTATCAAGTCTACACCAGTGCGCAATGTTTCCTTTGCTATGCCAACTGCCCAACGAATGAACTTCGTGTACTCGTCATCAGAGCTAGATTTGGTCTTGAATGATTCCGATAGGAAATAAACAATCCCCATGGCTAGGGCCTGTACCCTCGATGCCTTGATAAAGATTTCTTCTACTGCATTCCGGTTACGAGTAAACGTTGTTTTCGTGTAATCCGATGTGAGAAATGGCGTCGATCTCTGGCTGTTGATGAATAGTTGGATGAAAAGTTCCCTAAGGAAAGTTTGGGTTTGCGGTTTGAGCAAAGTAAAATCGACGGGCTGGAAAGTGCATTTAATTAATTCGATAGGAGCTTGGGATTTACATTGCTTCATACACACCTTCAGAATGAGCAGAGTGACGCAGTCTTTTGCAATCCACCAGGCGTAAGCCTTCGCTACATTTTGCAAACGAGTCTGGGATATAGTTTTGACATCGAAACCATCGTCTTCCTTGATGTTTTTAATGACTGCGGCGCCGCCCACAGTTGTTTCTCCAAGGTCACGCAAGAAGTCCCATAGACTGAATTGCAATGTAATTTTATATGAATGTGAGTTATGGCATAGTTGTTGACAGACGAGAGTGTAGTATGGGTTGTACGATCTCTCCTGGATTGCCCCAGTGAGTGTGATATATGCAGAACAGCAAAACGGGTATTCGCACATTACCACAGCAGTGTAAAATAACACGGATGATTTCACGTTGCTGAACCTCAGTGAGATTTAGTTGCGAAAGTCTTTCGCATGCGTCGAGGTAATCCTATAGACGAATTCAAAGTTTGCACGATAAATAAGTGAAGAGTATAAAGTTACTTACATCGCTACTCATGAGTACCACAAAGATACCCCTACGAATATCACTATTCATGCCCTGCGCTCGGGCAAGCTTCAACAAGTCAGCGGATCCATTATTTACAGGCTCCTCTTCTTCCGAGACTGTTTTTGACTTCTTCGCAGCAAATTCTTCTTGTTTGTCAATCAAAGGATCACCACCCCATGCTGCGCCGACTATCCACCATTTCCCCCTGGTCTCTGCAGAATGAAGGTCTGAAAGGGATACGCGCAATGGCTCGTGGGAGAGGACTATTCGCAGAGAAATTTAGCCATAAGAGATTAATAAGTGACCTGTTCATACCATGTTTTGTTTTATTCAAACCAGAAAGAAATTTTTTCATCCTTTCAACAGAGGCGCCTCCTTGATTCTGAGTGGCGTTCCTTTTAAGTTTGTTGTTTTTGAGGTTTGTCAATGTTTCAACCATGAATCGTGTACGAGAACTATGGCAATCTGAGCATAGAAAAAAATTCGCGAGAGCATGATCGACAAACCTGACGGCTTCGTCTTTAGTTGAGATCTTCTTTTGGACGATTTCAATAATATCTTTCAGCGCCGAAGGGTCGTCTTGTCTGAGTTGTTGGCCGGAGTCTAATCGAACATCAGGATTGTATGGATCAGTTTTACCATAGGATCGACTTACTGCGTACAATTTTCAGCAAGAGTTCAACAGTGAATTCCGTCAAATCTTCCGCTAGAAGAGAGCGGATAATGTCGAAGACGAGAACAGACGATATGACCTGAAAGTTATATAGTTCGGATAGAAGAACAATCAGGTTGGAGCATTCCTTCCCATCGTCTTCAATGGATACCGCGTTAGAGGCGGTCACACTTTGGTATTGTTCTTCATAAGTTATTACCGTGGTTTGCACGAAATGAGCAGCTATTTTCAAGTCAGCCAACGCCTTATACCAGATTAATGGACGTCATACCGAATTCGATCCCAATAACTCTATGCAAGCTAGCAACCAATGAGGCGTGTAGAACAACATAGGAATCCAGTAGTGATGAATGCGAAGATATACCGGTTATGATCAGTGTTGTAAGGGTAGTCGTTACGTCTGTAAGATGCATGAATATCTTCCCCTCCAAGAAGAGATATTTCTGATCCTTACCGTTTCTACGATGATCCCTATAAACGCCCTCAAAGCTATCCAAGAGTGAACTTATATTCTGTTCACTCAGACTTGAGGGGAATTATTAAAGTATGGCCAGAGGTGCAAGGTGAATAAAACATACCGATTTAGTAAACCTTTCAATTGTCGAGACAGTTTTTGAATTAGCTCTGAATCCGCTGATTGCTGCGCGTTGCGAAGGTGAGGTGGTACATATGCGCCTTTATGAAGCTCAGTACGACTCATATGTACATTTATATCGTCACGGACTCACCTTGAGCGACGTTATGCTTTTTTTGGGGGACCAAAGTTTCTTCTGCCTCTTTCTCTTCCTCCTTCTCCAGGTCGTTTCCTTCTTCGTTTATTCCCTGCCATTCATCTTCTGATCCATAGTCGCTGGAACTTTCACCCGCAGATGAAATCGATCTTTCATCATCATCATCTTCTTCCTCCTGCTCGTCATCGTTTCCCTCACTGTCATAATTGCCACCTTCTAGCTCGTCCCAACTGGTGTTTACAACCTATGTTGAAATCAGATATAGCGCGTATGTTAACATCCAACGAATTCACCTTGTTCGTTGAAGGTAAAAATGAATCAGCCCAGTTCATAAGATCTACCAGAGTCTTGAGTCAAAGCTATAATTTTGTACTATAAAATGCATACCATCTAAACCATCGTCCTCTTCCGGGTTCTTTGATTTGCGCTTGCCGCTCTTGCCTATACCAAGCTTGCCCTCTAGAAGCCTGATGTATGCATCTTCCTCCTCTTCAACCCTAGACTTTGGTATAGCTGTAGGGGGTTTCTTCAAAAGTCTCTCAAGGACAGAGCCTTTGGAGGAAGAATTGTCCGACTTAGCCGATTTTTTCTTGGATGAAGAATTTTTATCAGGAATTTCAGGTTCCAATTTCTTCACTTTCACGGCTTGAGGTAAATGGGCTGGCTTGTCAGGTTTCGGTTGCACAGTCTTCGTGACCTGCTCCTGCCGAGGTTTCTTCCTTAACGGTAATCCATCATGGTCCTCTTCTGCGGCCCTTTTCCTAGAGGGAGCATGCGAAAAGTAGGCTGCCTTTTTCTGTTTCTGTGCCTCTCTTTCTAGTTTCCTAGCTTCTTTGCGAGACGGATGATGTGAACGGCGCATATTCTGAGAGTTATCATGGGCTGAATAACCTTGAGAATTTCAGGTAAATAAGTCGATTACGCGAACTTACTACTCGAATCCTGAATCTGTTGCTGCAATACCTGTGGTAACTTTGTTGTCGACGTCTTCTTGCGTAGAGGCATTTCTATTCAGAGGACTGTAGTGGTGTGGTGGTGGTTTGACAGTAGTTGACGTTAGGGTACTACGGAATGTAATTATTTTCCGTTGAAACTAAAACCATTCGTGACTAGTAAATACAGAAGAATGAAACATTAGATGGAACGCCGGCCATGGTACCAAGGGGTAAAAAGAAATCATCGGCCTAATGGTCTAGTCGTATGATACGCGCTTCGGGTTTAACCCCGCTTCGAGATGAAGCTAAGATGTGCGTGGTCCCGGGTTCAATTCCCGGTTGGGCCCTCTTTTTACTTCTTTTCTCTTTCTAAGCCTGAATCACATCCTTCCACCTTTCCACTCTTCTGCATTCCGGGGCCATTCGCTCCACCTTTTTTTTTTTTTTTTTTTGTGAGTCTTTTTGGAAGTTGAGTTTTTGGTCTTTTTTTTCCTTTTGCGTAATTTCTTTTCTTGCAAGATCTCCCCATCTTTGCCAGGGTGCAGACCAGATTGCACCACTTTCATTTAAGAGGAAGCATTGATGGTGTAGCGGTAACATTGGGTCTTCCCATGGCCTAGCTCCGGGTTCGACTCCCGGTCAATGCAAAATGTGTACGCGTATGTTCAATTTTTGCCCCTATGAATTCCCCTGTAAACCTGAAAAAATTGTATCGTCGAGAAAGATTTCTTGAACTTTTTTTATCCCTGCAGCAATTTAGATCCCAGTTAGGCCTCGTCTCGAAAAAGAGGAAAAGTCCTGCATTCAAGAAATCATAACTCTGCAAAGGTACGTACGAAAAATGACACAGAAGTAGTCCAAAAAGGTAAGTAATATATTAATTATTGTCTGTAATAAATGTCCAACGAAAGATCAAAAGAAAGTCGTGATGGTGGGTCGTAAATATCAGAAAGCAGATTGTCCAGGGTGCATGATATCTCTGCTTTGTCGTGTTTGCTACAATATCAAGAATGCCTATACTGCGGTATATGGTATTTATGGTATGTAAATTATGGTACGAAGGGTGGATAGATGGATACGGAACATTCGAATGGATGTTTTCAAGGAGAGTCACATGTTGGAATTTTGATGTTCTTGAGCGTGCGACTGAGTAACATACACACAGGTTAGCACACAGTCTATTGCTAATGAAAGTTCAAGGATAATGTTATTACTCACTCCTGATTGAACAATCCCCACCATCCCTACAACAAGCAATACGCGTTAAGAGATTATCTGAAGAAATATCAACCCAGACAGATCTGTCACGTACCTCGACGCCTCCAAATTGTTTGTCCTTCAAAATTATGCGTGAACAAAACGTAAATATAAAAGGAAGGATTACGGCAACTCACTTTCCAGTCCTCGTCGGCAAACTACAGGAGAGTAAAGAAAGTATATTAGTACTATATTGACGAAACGACGAAGGTAGAAACAACTAAGCACCTCGAAGAAGAAGTAACCAGTTCCGTTATTATTCGCTGCACATACGAATGTGTCCATGAAAGTCTGGAGATTCTGTTCTGAAGCCGTCGATGCGCCATTTGACTCATTGCCAACATCAGATGATTTCTATCGATGGCCAAATGGATCGAATGAGTCTAGATACCCAGGCTAAGTATATGCCATCTAACTTACCGTGGGCCAGCCCGTCTCGGCAATGTACATCTTAGGTTTGTTGGATAACCCATTGGCTATATCCACGTCCTGTGTCTGGAAAAAGTCTGCAGTCCAGCCCGCCGAGGCGTCCACTGACACGTTGGCGAACCATGGATGTACATTGGCCATCTTGATAAAGGTCAGCTTGTTTGGCCTCGAGCATATTAAGATAGTTTTTGCAAACTTACTCCGTAATCGATGGCGCCCAAAACTTCGTTATTGAAGTAACTTCCTGCGTCAGAATTACCCACTTGAAGGCTGACTCCCATAGAAGACAACATGCTACGCGTGTCCTGAATATTTGAAATAAGGATCTGTGCTCCTGTGTTACCTATGTCAGAGTTAACAGCAGAATTTGGGTCCCCTGGCGCGTTTGTAGTGACATAGCTATGATGGTTTAAAAACGTCAGTCATGCTTCAAGGTGTCTGTTAAGGTAGTCATGAATAATGGTGACGTACTTGAGCATGAATTCGTTGCCCACAGTGATACCGCCAATGTGGTCGGTACCGTATGTAGTGATGGCGCTCTTAATGATATCCCGCTGACGTTGGTATGCAGCGCCGTTATCCGTAGCAATAACGTAGTTGCCTAACCAAACAGTCATATTCACTTTCGTCTGCTTAATAGCTTCCAGCTAAAATATTGGTCGTAAATGCAGAGGACAATGATTGACAGGTGCCAAAGGACATACCACCAAAGCAGATTGGTTACAATCAGCGCCATAGAGTCGAATTCGCTGGAAAGAGGGTCAAGTCGTTAGTACATCCATAAAGAGAGCAACGGAAGATATGGAACGGCACTAGAAGACGTAGCAAGAAACTGGAAAAACAGAAATTATACATACTGAGGTTAACTGAGACATGATCTAAAATAAACAGGAGTTTAGCAGAAGATTTAACAGAGTCTAACTATACGCACTTGTATGTCCTGAATGACAGCAGCTGCACGATACAAGAATAAGTGAGTCATGGCTTCCTGCAATTTCCAAAATTATGTGAACGAACTCACAAAGAGAGTTACCGCAATCTGGAAGCTGCGAACCTACGGGCGTATAGGCCATGCCATAGAAAGCTTTGTGGAGATTCTTGTCTAGAGTAAATTTGCTCGGATCATTTGGATCAGTCTGCTGGACGGAGGAGTTTGGATTCGCCGTAGAGGTTGTGCTACCACTATTCAGGTTCTTGTTGCTCTTCTTGTTGTTATTCGTGACGACCACGCCTACTACAGTCGCGATGATGATGACGGCCACAATCCCTACAATAGAGCCGATAACCTGGATTCGAGAGATAATAAGCATTCAAGGAAATGTGACTAGCATGGATGAAAGCTTACAATCCATTTTTTCTTGCTCGATTTATTGACACTGTCAGGATCTTGCCATGTTGATCCAGGAGCATAAGCCCCCAGTTTGGGTTCACGATATGAATTGTAACCATTTCCCCCACGGCTCATGTCTTCATATCCACCTGCAGGTGCAGCCATTCGGTATCCTCTTCCGGTAGGTGTTGATAGATCGTCTGCAGACTGGGCTGCTACTGGGCTGTACGGAATGTTTGACGGGGGTACGGCGCTAAGAGGAATCGACCCTGAGCGAGTTGGATTTGAGGCAGACGAGGGATGTCCTCCGGCAAAGCGTTGAGGGGCCTGTTAACCCGCTGGTGAGAGACCAGGACAAAAAAAGGAAGAAAGAACTAAGGAATGAAAGAAAAAGAAACTGATCGGTGACCAGTCAGCCAAACAGTTTTAAAGGTGCCAAAACGGCTTGAATTAGTTTGACGTCTCTGGTTTGGAGTAGACGATGGCCGGACATCGGTACAGACTTTCATAGCATGGCGATTGATGCCCATGCCGAGTTTTCCGCTACAAACCGCAAACAAGAACCGGGAAGAACAAGAACCAAGAATATAGGTGCTCACGGAATCATCATAGTACTGATTCATGTCGCCATCGTGGTTGCTCCTGGAAGCCTCAAAACTCTGGAAAGGATTATCGCGGTAGGCCATGAGGGGAAAGGAAGGAGATGGTGGTGGTGAAGGTCAAGAACAAGAAAGGGAGAGTGCGGCATCCCTGCCACTGCCACTTGATACATTCAACCAACAACATGAGCTAAAATTAACTGCGCGCGTGACATAACTGCGCTGCGCATATAACACTTTGCCATCCGACCGTACTATTTATAGTCCCCCTCTAGACTCTCCCACCAGTGGGCCAACTCCCACACATCATTACTTGTCGTACATTAACTCACTTAAGCGCTAAGCGCTGACTCTCGCGTTATAAGGAACAGTATTCTGGACATGTTCGAGTCAGGTTCGAGTGCAAGAAATTACTTACAGGAGTTGGGGCTTCTCGGTCTCTATTACCGTCTTTTTGATATTTGTCTTTCTCATACGGAGTTAAGCGTGGGCACAGTATATTCCATTGATAAACCAGTTTTTATAGAGCCACTATCCTAACACAAGTAAAGCACCTGTGATCAATCCAACAGAGCAATAGAGCCAAGACCGAGTACCTTCGCACTTCCTCTACTAGTAGCTCCAAGGCTACCAGCGCTAGTATCAGTTGATCCTCCGGTGCCGGTATGAGTAGCGCTCGTAGCAGCACTACTTGTAGTCCCCATCGGATTGTGCCCACCGGGGTGGGGGTTGTTACGACTGCTTTATCTGTTGTAATGAGCGTTGGCGTAACATACACGGCTTCGCAAAGTCCAAAGCTCTTCTCAACAGCATAATGTCGAGCGACTCCTGTTCTCATATTCCTGATTCGCGTAACCGTCGTCGTCGCGTCCATTACTACGAACAGGGTCTGCACATATCCAACGTCCTGGAACTGACTCGCACCATCTTTCCTTGTTCCGGAAAACGAGTACGACTCTGTGTATCATACTATCGCAGCCTGTGTAGGCGCCTGTGAAGCTACACCATTGTAGATGGTGACCACAGTGGCACTGGCTAATGAGAATTTGAGGCAGAATTAAAGTGGAAGCATGTGTAAAACTATTTCTTACCATTATGTATGTGCTGTCAATGCAATTGCTAAAATAAATTATGTTAGGTGCTTGAAGAACATCTTGTGGCAACATTAATGGGTCAGACATTTGAAGAGGAAGATAAAAAGGGACGTCAAAATCAGAGTATCTGTTATCTATCAGTTTTAATAAGTTTCACAAAATTCAAATTCAAAATGAGTCATTTTATATGTATACACATGTAGACGCCAAGCACTTTTGAACATCGAGTCTCCAGACTGTTAGGGGTATTCAAGTTTTAACGATGGTGAACCGTAAGGGATATCCGTAGGTATAAAATAAACATGGTAGATATATAAGGAATGAGGAGAGCACGCGCTTGTAGAAATGTAGTTTTTTGGACGTAGTTTGAATGGGAAGCCATTGGCAGTCGCCATGAGCAGGCTGAGGAGTAAATTCAAGTGATCACTAACCGTCGCACTGCACGTACATGCAAAGGCAGTGGTTAGATTCCTAAAGTGAGCAAAGAACCTGTGATCAACCCAGTCGCGATAAGGCCGAACACCCCTACACGTCCCCTCGTAGCGCCGCTACTAGCGTTGTCATTAGATAGTCCTCCATTCCCGCCATTTGTAGGGGCAGGACCGCTGTTTTCGTCATCATAAGTCACAGTTGCATAAGGCGTGGGGGACCCGCTCCAATAATATGTTGTTCCAGGAATTGTTGTTGTTACGACGGCGTTATCCGCCGTAATCTTAATTGTATCCTCAGGGAACACGTCCTGACACTCTCCTACGCCCTTGCCGAGGTCATAATTGCACAACAACGACTCCGAAGAAGTCCCTTCGCCATATGGGAAGTCGACATGATATCGAGAATCACCTTGCTCAACGGTGTCTAAAACGCGAGCAAGGGGATGGGAACATACGTTGTCAATAATCAAATTCGAACAGGATAGTACCTCAGTGACTTACAAGTCATCGTCGTGGGCTCAGAAACATAGGTCTCGGTCTTTCCAGGCAGCATGGCTACAAAGAGGTTTTCCACGAATTCAACTTGGAATCGTGGGGCACCGTCTGTGGCTGTTCCGATAAACGAGTATGATTCTGAGAAGGAGTGGATTGTTTTTACGTCGGTCCGGGTGACAGCATCTGCGTTTGCAACATTGTGAAGGGTGATTACTGAAGCACTGGCTGGTTGAAATTAAGGTTGGCGTAAGCAGGCTACCGATGAACGATGAAAGAGAAATAGTTTTCTGACCAATTTGTATCCCGAGTGCAAGCATTAACACCATCTTGAAAGACATAGTTAATACCTCAAGTGTAATCGCTCGAAGGGGCCGAGGAAACACCAACAAGAAGATAGAGATATTTAAATGTACACTGTACACCGCATTTTACAGTTAACCAGATAAAAGTCTTGGGATCGAATACACTTTACCATCATATGATTGTAACGGCTCCCGTCGAAGTCGGCGTTGGGGCAGCGCACTTGCGACGTCAAGTGTTATTTCAACGATTGGACTTTGCACAGCGTTGGGCAGGATCAAGCAAGATCAGAGTGTGTACACAAATTTGCCTCTCTATCCTAGAGAAGTCCAGGACCAACTTGCAGCTTGAACCGCAAAGAAAATAAGAGCCCCACGAATAGCCAGGAATGTACACGTTTTGGTTGATGCAGGGCACCTCAGGTGCACAGCTCTCGCAAATAGTTTCAAAAAGTACCGGTAAGATTCAGAGGAAAGTTGAAACTCCAGGCTCCAGCAGGCTAGCCAGCCAAATGCACATCTGGGCGTCCATGCATCAGTATCCACGTCCAAAGAACTCCAATTGCGTAGTTTTGTTTTGGGGTTATGATGAAGTTCTGAGATATGTATGTTTTTTTGCCATTGCACAGATGAAATAGTAAAGTGTGCGTAAAAGACTCGAGACATCATATAAAACGATCGTGCGTGAATTTTAACCTGGTGAGCGTGTTGCGCCGCATAAAGCCATCTTTAGACGCCTTTTCCCCGCGAAACTTGCCACAAACCAATAATTAAGCATTTCTGCACTATCACGCAGCACCCTGCCACATGATGGTTTCAACATTGCATAAAATGGAACAGATGGCTAGTCACACTACTTGTTATACTCTAACGTCTCGCTTGTTTCGCCAGCTTTCCTTCGCCAGACATACTAAGGACCGCAATTTGGTATATATCAAGTTATGGCCAATCTCACCCTTGAACATACCGTACAGTTTGTCGACAACTCTTTGGACATCCTCCTCAAGAAATTGGACCAAAGCAATGTGGGTCGACTTATTGGAGATTTGAACCCTACTACCAGGACTCTCCTATCTGGTGCAGCCGTCGCCATTCTCATCAAGCTGTGCTTCGGAGAGCGTAAAAAACGAAGAAAATATATTACAGAGCTCGATAAAGTCGGAAAACGCGTCAGTCTAGGTCAAAACACACTAACCGAGGACGTGCCCGCATACGACATCATTATTGTTGGTGGAGGTGAGACGCGGATGTGGTCGTGTTCTCTGGTTTGCATTAAGAATATGCTATGTAGGTACATCTGGCTGTGTTCTTGCAGCTCGTCTATCCGAAGACCCTAATATCAAGGTTTTGTTGCTTGAATCTGGAGGAAGGTGAATACCGAAAAGTTGAATATAAAGATCACGTACTAACTTAACCACCAGCGGACGCGTCCATCCCGAATCTCGCATGCCGGCAGGCTTTACACGACTATTCAGGATCACCCAGCATGTACACAACTTTTGGACAGAGGCACAAGAGTTTGCGAAAGGAAAGAAAAAGTTCTGGCCAAGAGGTGTGTTCTCCACGGTTGTGGTAATCGTAATCTTTCACCATCCTCATTTCCGTCCGTCATGTCCAGCTAGGATGCTTGGTGGATGTGAGATACACACTCTAGCAAGCTTCTGCAGACTACCTACTAATTTTCATGCAATTGTAAAGGTTCTTCTATTAATGCACAAATGTATATTTCCCATGTTGTGAGACTTGGTGTTGTCTAGAAACTTACAAATCGACCTTCATTTCAGAGCTCAATATGGACCTCCGGGAGACTTTGACGAATGAGCGACTATCATTGGTGATGATTCGTGGGCTTATAAGAACTTCTGCAAGTGAGTAATAATTTCCAATATGACCACACTCATTGCCTCCGTTTATTGAACTTCTGTCATAGTTATTTCCGCAAGTTCGAAATGTTCGTACCTCATCCAGATTATCCTGAAGTCGATCGCACCGTTCGTGGAGGTATAGGTCCGGTGCAAGTAGGATTCAATTCGACGGTCTCTGGATGGTGCCATAAATTCGTCAAAGCTTGCATAAACGCCGGCATACCTTCAACGCACGATTTCAACGCACCCAAGGGGCTTATTGGAGCAGCTAGAGTATGTTTGGTGACAGTTCAACATAATGCATGGTTGCTAACTTGTGCCATACACAGGTTAGTAAGTAACGCTCACTTTTCTGTGTGAATACCGAGTTGAAGGACTGTAGTGACCTACATTAATACCGACCGTGAACGCGTTTCATCTGAGAATGGGTATTTGACTCCTGGAGTCCTCGTGCGGCCCAATCTTCAAGTTGCTGTTAATGCGACAGTGACCCGTGTCTTACTCGCAGAGTTATCTGATTCAAAACGTGCCACCGGTGTGGAATTTACTAGTTCTCAAAATTGTCCTCTCTTCCAAGCAAGGTCTAGAAAAGAGGTCATTGTCTGGTTGGTTTGATACGGATTATTGTTTCATACCAAACAAACTAATCGCAATCATAAGTGGGGGTGCAGTTCAATCTCCTCAGGTCAGTCTTCCCTTAGAATTCCCAATAATCAATCGGTTCAATTAACTCGTTGACTTCAGATCCTTATGCTCTCTGGTATCGGTCCAACTGCGCATCTGCAGTCGCTCGAAATACCCGTTGTCCATGATCTTCCTGGGGTTGGAAAAAATCTCGTGGACCATCCCATCGTCGACATACATTTCCTACGAGGCCTCGTGGAATCGTATCGATATATTGGAAACCCGAAGTCTGCAATATATGTCCTCAAGATCATTCGCTCACTTTTCCAGTATCGTGTTTTCAACTATGCAATCACTTGATGGTTCGATTCTTTCGTTAACAGCACGCTGAAGCAGCGGCCTTCGTACGCTCCGATGATCTATCGCTTTTCTCTACTCTTGAGTCCCCTGAGAAACTACTAGATAGTACTTCAGCGAGTGATAGTCCAGATTTAGAGTATTTCTCGACTCCCAGTGCTTACACTGTATGTCCAAAGTTATCATTTTCGATAATCAATTCTAACAATATGTTTGTGCCAGGACCATAGGGCTTTCGCGTTTCCTACTTACAACACGTATGGTATACACCTCTACCTCCTTAGGTCAGTCCTTCCCATTGGCGACAGGAAGTCCCCTTAAAATAAAATCGTCACAGGCCTACGAGCCGCGGGTCAAATTCTGATGATCCTTTTGCTCATCCCAAATTCAATCCGAAGTACGTTATACCTGGATTACCTCTTCTAGTTTCATCTTGAAGCTGGGTACAATGTCAGCTCTTGCCACGCGCGAAGACGTAATTAAATAGTTCGAGGTGTTCGCCTTGCCCTGAAAATCGCCTGCAGCGAGCCTCTCAATTCCCTTCTCGATCATTCTTCCACGCAGCACGAATTCGATCATCAGTTGCACCTCAAGACGGACGACGAGCTAGAAGAAATCATTCGGGAGCGAGTTGAGACTGTGTATCATCCTCCCTCAACATGTCGTATGGCACCTTTTGATCAAGAGGGAGTAGTTGATTCAAAATTGCGGGTGTATGGTGTAGAAGGTTTGAGAGTGTGCGATGCCTCTATCTTCCCATCTATCATATCAGGTCATACCGTGAGTCCTTCAATATTCCTTCTTCAGTCACTGTCAATGAATTTACTTCCTTTTCGCAGGCTGGTGCATGTTTTGCTATCGCTGAGAAACTGGCTGACCAGATTAAGGGTTACTGAGTTTGAGAGAGTGGTTAACGTTTGAATAGTACAGTAATCTGCTTTATTTTCTTCATCGACTGTCATAATTTTACGCCCGATATGATATTGCCAGTGAATATAGCATTGATTTTAACTTTTACAATGTTTTGCAGTAATGTTGCATTTTAAGTAGTAATGTCTCTAATAGTCCTCCAACCCCATCCCTATGCTAAATGCCAAAAGAAAGATAAAGAGATTATCGCGAAAGTCGAAAGGGGTAATAATAGAGTGCAGGCTAAAATTGCTGAAGAATATCGAATGTGATGCCAGTGCACTATGAAAATCGCAGTTCTGTTTTGCTTTGAGTGAATGTCGTTACTGGTGATGATAGTGGATGATGATGGTGGTGATGATGATGATGAGTGATGTCGCAATGCCAATGATAATAGTCGTGATAATGAATGAGTAATGCCTAGCGGGAGACTGCGTTAGAATCGAAAAAAACTACATTATGATGCGACACGTACAATGATAATGATAAAAATATGGGGTCGTCAATATGCTAAGAGAAATAAGATATCTCAAGCGACGACACAGTAGGCATTGCCATTCGACCCTTTGGTCTCCTCGTTGATTGGTACGGACACATCGTCATCAATATTGGAGGGAGAAGTAAAAAGGTTACTGATAGTGAGGAAAGCGTCCATTTCAGATAGGGAGGATGATATGAGCAATGAAAAGGACCACTTCAGTGGGTGTCGGAGACGGGAGTGGGTTGGAAGTCAGGAACGAGTCAGTCGACAGTTCTTATACAACGCAAAAAGAAGCATTAAAGTTATAGCATAGTAGCCAGATGATTAGATTACTCCAGACATAGTTCTTGGATGCCGTCTAATTGTTCTGGGCAGCCTGTATTAACCAGATAAGATGAAATCACACCCATGTGCTAAAGAGACAATAAGAACTCAGACAATAAGGGATATATACCGGGTCTTGAGGACGACAGCCATACATGCCCAGCTGACGTAGGCAGACCCAGGCATGCGAAAAGACAATAGAAGACGCAATGGCAAGATGGTAATGTCGGTAGCGGCTGGGGAAATGATATTCAAAAATAGGCGGGCATTGCGAACGAGAACAAAAAGCCTGATCCATAAATGGAAACTTGGTGGAAGATCCTACAGCACGTTGATTTCGACCATGAAATCACGGATGCTGACTGAATGGATATCGTAAGGCGCGAAATAAAAGTTCCAGCGCAGGTCGAGCGGTGACAAATGAATGACTCCAACATCGCCGGTATGTTATTGAATGGATACGATGAAAAAAGACCATCTGCGGTTCACATGTCTATTATCAAGTTGAATTGAGACTTGAATTTACGCACGCAGCAGCCTTTTTCCTACAACCCCAGAGCAGAGCCCTCCAAGTAAAACTCTCCCCACGTCGTTGTCTTTGCCCTCCGTCTGAACGGATCAGTAGCACTTGTGATAGACGGAACCAAAAAGTATCGACCAGGAAAGACGCATAACTGCCAGGGATAAGGCAGTGGAATCGACATAGTTGTGTGTGCCACTCGAAGGAGAGGATCGCGAAACGAAAAAGAAAAAGACGGAGAAATAAAGTGGATTGTCGACAATATTATAGACGGAGAGGGACAAAAGGATGCCCATACTGGGAAGGCGTGACAGCTATCCCCATTGTGACAAGCGAGAGGCGTGATTTGTGATGTATCCTTTTGGGATATCATCGTGACTATGCATCCACGTGATCAGTCGCGTTGCAGAATTTGAACCAGTTCCTGATTTGGAACTAATTCCACCTTGCTCTCTATCCACCACAATGTTCAAGGGCATTCTCCCCGCTAGACGTGTCCCCTCCACGGACTTTACTATCATAACCAATCTTGCGGATGGACAGGGAAAGGAGAATCAGCCGGAATTAGGGAATCATCACCCTCAGATGCCTGCCACCAACAAGTCGCGTACAGCGAGTAAGGGGTTTATGCAGTCGTCAAGTAATAAGCGGAAGAAAACTGGCACCAAAAGGTCTAAAGATACCCCAGTCATTGACTCTACCCCTGTCTCTGGTGAAGCCTTTGATAAGCTCCTGGTTGGTTGTTCTAGGGCTGGTCCAATTTTCAATTGCTAATTAGTCGTTGCTATTTAGGATGACCTCCAAATTCCTTCAGCATTGCGCCCAAAACTCTATGGGATGGATGCATCTGTCAAGGCAGCCATGCTTAAGTCTTCCCAAACCATGGCTGTAGCTCCGGCCCCAGCTCCTTCCCCTCCGTCTACTCCTAGACCTAGTATTCGTAAAGCATATAGCAGTGATTCCATGTCGCCACGACATCCAACCCTGGCCTCTCTAGCCAATGAGAGACAAGATCTGCCCCACCCCGTTCTGTCGTCCACACATGTATCAGCTCATCAGTCTCCTTATCTTTCCTCTCCTCAACGCAAAGAAAGCCATTCACGTGTAATGTCGTTTGAAGGCCTCCGATTATTCTCGAAAAGCCAGGTGAACTTGGTGCCGTCTACATCGACTGTAGATCTCAGCTCCGCTGGTATCTTGGGAAGCAAAAGTGCAACATTGACGAAGAACCTTTCTCCAACAAGACTTTGCAGCATTTTGACTAGCACGTCAAGCACCCAACTTGATGTCGAAGACTTGAAAAAATTAAGACTGCTACTCCGAAATGAGTCCGCTTCGTATGTCACAGTTATTTATGTTTCTCGGTGTCCTAACGTACAAGGAATAGGTGGTCTGAAGAATTTTTGAAATTGGGCGGCTATACAGCACTTCTCACTAGACTGAATGAAATCCTAGAGGTAGAATGGAGGTGAATAAGGATCTTCTTGACGTTTCGTTCGGAAATTAATGTACTGTTTTAGGGAGGAACAGCATGATGATCAAGTCCTGCATGAACTACTGCGCTGCTTCAAAGCTCTTTCGACGTCGGCTATAGGATGCTTTGCTCTTCGAAGCTCATGCCCGACACCGTTTGTTCAACTGGTCGCTCTACTATATTCTGATAAGAAACCAGGCGAGATCGCCACTAGACAGCTCATCGTGGAGTTGCTCCTTGGTCTATTTGATCTTTACCCTTCGTCATCCCTTCCTTCGTCGACTACCAGCAGGCCGGTTGCCAGTGGATCTTTGCTGACTGGCTCATCTAGACAACGCGAAGCTTGGGAAAGCCACTCAGCTGCTGTTACTTCTAACCTGATTACATTACCTGCTCCACATAAAAACTTCTTCTCCCTTATTCGTGCTCTTTTGTTGACGCCTGCCCCTCCACCATCCGAATCGCCTGGTGCGCCGGTGTCTCCACACGCATTCATCGAGTCATTGCATTTGCCCAGAATTTATAAAACATATCTCCAAGAATTATCAGATGTGTGCAGAGACTACTTCTGGGTTTTCTGTCATCCAAACAATACAATCTGGATCTTATCGGAGACGAATGAACACGGCGTTGAGAGGCCACGAGCGCCCGGCGGTATGACCGGTGGCGTTGAATTCGAGGCTATGGGATACTTTGTGGGCTTTTTTCTTATTCATTCTTAATTGGATATAAAATCTTAATACGGCGATTTTGTACAGACGACTCAGCTGAAACTTGTCAATTCTATCTCAAAATGTGTTGAGGCCCTTAATATGCCTAAGGAACATGAACACTCTGCCTACCGATTCCATACAGATCTCTTCCTCTCGGGCTTCGAACGCATCATCCTAGTAAGTAACCATTTAATTGAATCTCATAAAACAAAACAGGGTTTCATCTTGGACTCTCTTTTCTTTTAGATCTCACGAAAGGCTTCAACGACGTATTACCCAACATTGCACCTCGAACTTGCCCGATATATCGCATACGCTACGCGAGCTGGATATGAACTTCCTTATACCGTCGCTCGACTTATCGGGATACCGCCTCCAGCACATGCTAAAAATCCCCACGCTCACACTTTGCCGAATGCTGCGACTGCTGCAGGGTCCTCCACTAATACCGGATCTGGTCGCAACACCCCGCGCCAGCCTAGCACTCCTACAAAGCGACTCACTGTGGGTGCCATTCCCATGTCGGACGGACAGTACCCTGCGCTACCTTCTCCCCGCAGATTGGACGCTATGAAATTTGACCTTTAATGATGTCCTCGCTTCTTCTCAGACCCTCATTCGCCGATTCCAAGCCACGAATGGAGAACAGGAGAAAACAGGACGGTGTATTTTTCTTATTTAACGAAACTATCTGACGATACAGTAAATGATTGAAATGATTTGAAATGACACATGTACCACCGAATCGAATGCCAATTTTGTTCATGACCTCCTTTCTTTTATTTAATCGGCGTCACTTCTAGTACAAAGAATGGAGTGCCCATCCCATACTTATTTTATTCAGTTTTCGATGTTTGCTTTCGCCTCTCCCAACCTCTCCTATCTTGCTTTCCTATATCTATTTCATATACATCTCCCCATTTATCCATTTCAGCTCGCTATCTGTATACGTCCCCCGCATTACCCCTCATTACCCCACACCATGTATGCTTGTTACTCATGACCTCTCATAACCTTGACCGCGTCCGTATAGGATATGTAGACTCTGGCAGACTCTATCCATAAACGTATATACTTAGATACCCATATGTTACTTGTTGTATGTACAATCAAGTTATGTATAGTCTTGATATGAGTAGTGCGAATGCTCACGCAAGAAGTGATTTGCTTCGACAATGATTGACGCCCTTTGTAGTTTAATGGACGGTGTAGGAGTAGTTACGAAGAAAGATCTCAAGAAAGAATCGAGATCCGTGCAGCGCAGACCTTGTGATGGTCATGGGGACAACACTTATCTCACCGTCATGGTCCGTGTATATTACCGACGCAGGATCTGTAGAATCCCGGAACTTACGCAAAAGCCTAAGGTACCGACATCAAATCATGCTTCCATCGCTTAATCTGAGTACCATAGACACTTCATTATTCATGAACTTCTTGAGATCGATCCTGGGTATCTGGGAACTACATTGCGGGACCGAGACTGAAGTCGAAGGATGTTTATTACAGGCACGGAAACTGTATAAATGTCGACAAATGTTTAATGATAACTTAAGCCTTGACAGCCTTGTTTTCGGCTTTAATGATGTCGGCGAGGTGTTCAGCGCTAGCCAGAACGGCTCCAGCCTGTGATAATATCAGAATTGAACTTCAGACCTCAGAAAGGGACGAGAAAAGTACATACTGTGTGTCCTGAAACGATTTCCGGGAAGATTGACGCATCGCAGACACGCAAACCCTTGATGCCATATACACGGAGGCTCGAATCAACCACGCCGTTATCTTCAAGAGGAGCCATACGGCATGTGCTGGTGGGATGGTACAAAGTCTCCACGCGATCGCGGATAATTTCTTCGAGCTCTTCGTTGGTCTTCTGATCTATCTTGCTGTCAAGGAGCGGACTAGGGTCGGTAAGGTCTAACGTCTCCGCCAAGGGTTCTTGCTTGCTGATCTTCATGATAAGCTTGAGTCCACGTTTGAGCCTCTCGACGTCCTCCGAAGCCGTCAGGTATCTAGAAAGATTAGATGACATCATGTAATAGAAGAATTGGAGGCTATGGTCACGTACTTTGGATCCATGACAGGGCTGTCAAAAGGATCCGTGGATTTCAAACGAAGAGTTCCCTTGCTCATGGGTCTAAGAACATCATTTGAGTTTAACGCACTTCTACGAAGAAGAAAAAACTGATAGAAGGGAATGTATCATACCGCAATAAACAGACATGAATAGAAAAGGTATGCATTGGAAACATGAAAGCACCATGCTCCTGGTTATCCGGTCAACTTCTTTTTTTCTCAGGCTTAAAAGTCAAATAGAAACAACCTTATATGCTACGGGAGTACTGAAGATTTCCAGGTCGGGGCTGTCAGAAGCTGATGTGCTATCAAATATCTTCTGTGGGTGATCATTTTCTGGGAAAAGGAGAGGGTCATCGGAGCGACAGAATGCTGCGGCTTCCCCGAACTTTTGCCCAGCAGAATCAGAGGCCCTCGAAGTTAGCAGAAATCAAGATGGTGTCGAAAGACTGACTTACATTGCTGGCAAGAGGACCACGTTGATGGACTAAGTACTGGTACACGGAGCCAAGAAGTTTGAAAACTTCCAGCAGACTCTTCGGCTTGATATGCTTTAGCGAGTCTTTTCTGTTCTTGAAGTAGGCATCCACGACTGGATGATCGATGAGGTTGGAACCGACACCTGGGAGATTATGGACAACTGGGATTTTCATTTCCTTGAGATGATCGGCGGCTCCGATCCCGGAGAGCATCAGAATCTAAAGTTTTGAGTTGGCCACGTTTAACACGATAATTTGCAACAGAATGTGCACCTGTGGTGTATGTACAGCTCCAGCACTATGAACGAAAGAATTACAGGAAAAGCAAAAAAAGAATAATGAAGTAGAACTCACGCGAGGATCACATCTCGTTTCGACTTCACCTTGTAGCGAGGTCCACTTTTGCTCTTGGCGAATTCAACCCCGGTAGCTTTGAGTTCGTCTCCGACTTTTTCTGTCATGATCTTCGTGACGGAGGCGTGTAATACTACTTTTAGATTCGGCCTTGCAAGGACCTCATCCGTGAGATACGCCGATTCGGACGTTACTCGTTGACGATTCTCGTCAATGTAGGTCACTAATCATTTAGTCAATGTTTGGAAATAGCTTGATATTCGTCATGAACACTGACTGATCTAGAATATAGACCGTATTGTCAGTACATAAGATAAGATTCATGTACGGCGATTGTGTTTACCCTGTTCACACCTCTAGTTCCAAGGGTCGTATTGAAATCGGCACTGTAGGGAATCCCAACTTTGGTGCAAGCTTTAACGAAAGCCTTGGAACCTTCTGATATCCAACTGTTGTACCCTATGCGCATGGGCCCATTCTTTCCCTTGACTTCGCTGTTTACATCGGGATATTCACTGTCGTCGACATATGTCTCAAACTTAGTGAAGTATCTATATAAGAGTGAGATTGCTATTATATGCTATCGTGAGGATGGTTAACGTACTGACTAAAATTCTTCCATGACCAAGCCTCATCCTTAATTATTCTTGCCCATTGATCGAAGTCCCCGGGAGCACCATACTGGGCCCTAGAAAATCCTCGTAAGTTCCCATGAAGTCTGAGTGGTGGATATTCTTACATCTGTGCATTAACCGAAGAGCCTAAAATGTGTCTGTAAGATCACGCCAGTAATTAAAAGATACAAACTGGACTTACAGCCTCCTAGCATCTTCCCTGTTCAATGAATCAGCTATAACTGATTGTGAAAAGAGTGGTCCGCGGAAAACTAACCTCTAGGCCAGTACTTTTTCTTTCCCTTAGCAGATTCTTGTGGCTCCGTGTAGAAATTGTAGATATGCGTAGTGTAGAATAATTGGGAATATGCAACCGGGATTCGCGTGAAGATCAGGCTCTTTCCACTAGAGTGTGCATGAATAGGATGTTCTAGCCTTCGAGGAAAAACCAGTCATACCTGCCACCCGATTCCAATAGTAGAACTTTGACTGAAGGATCCTCTGACAGACGTGAAGCAAGAACACAGCCCGCAGTACCTATATTCCAATCAGAACGCTGAAAGAGTTGAATGTGAAAGTGACATACCACCACCGACGACGATATAGTCATATTCCTCTCCCTTATTTCCAACTTGCGCGTGATTGGTGATGAATTTCTTATTCGTCCCTGCAAGCAACTGACGGAGAAGTAGACCCATAGTGAAGGATGATATCCACAAAAACTTGTTCCAGGATACTGCAAATCTTCCGGCTCTAGCTTGCTTAAGAATGATCAGGGCTGCTCCAGCAAGAATGATAATTGACGACTTCTGGGACAAAACCATGAAGGGAGTAGTTTTTGACGACTAGTTGATAGCGGCTGCCGGTGGGGAAAAAAGTTGCGGTGCATTTCCCATACTGGCGATAATTGAGCATTCAAAATGACAATCACATTCACAAGACACGGAGTAGATCATAGATGATAGATGGACATGGACGTCCACCGTGGGAATCCTTTTTGAGCTAGACCAAGTTTTGCCTCCTAGTTCTTGTTCCTCTGATCTTAACAGTCCAGAATTTCTTCAAATTATTTCTTCTGGACCAGCGTTTATTCAGATGTTGGTTGGATCATGTACTCTACCAACCTGAGAAACCTGCTATTTAAACAGAAAAATATGAAGCATGTCTTGCAAAATTACCGCAAGACAAGACTCACACCCACATTTACAGAAAGCTGTTGATACTATCAATCGAATCTCAATTTCCTTCAAGGATGTTCAGTGCATATTGATTGCCCAGCTTGCTCTCGTTGGCCCTCCGGACAGCTCCGGATCGGCTTGGCTTTCTGCAGGACTGTACCCGCGCAGCCGAAATACAATTTCTTCGTGATTCCCTGACCAGAGCTGACCAGAGCTGTGCTGAAAATTACTGAACCCACTATCATTCCAACAATTCAATTATAGAGACTTGATACGATCCTAACAAACAATCGAGACAATCGAGACTGAACCAGAACTTCCTCATATTCGATTTACATATACAAGCTCAAAGCAAACTAGCAGTCGTCTCATAATTCCTGCACGAGGAGTCATAGAAGTTTATCGGTGACTCGAAAAATAATCGCGAGTGCGGCAGGATAATTACGTGCCTATAACGCACGACAACCGTGCTGCTCAAAGGAATCGTCAGAGGGAAGGTTTAAACTTCCAATACGCCAAAGGTACACTGCGTACCATCAACCTACACGTACACAACGCTGATGGAAGTTGTACTTTTGTTTCGTGTGTACGATATGATATATCTTTAGCTTTGTGCGGTGCGACCTACAATGCTTTCTTTAGAATCTGCATCGTGTTCGTAAATCCCACCGTTTGTGGTCATCTATCCAAACCTCTGGGATGGCAAAAATGGCGCCGCCACTAGTATACACGCATAATATCAATGACTTTTGAACCCGAAACTTTGTTGTCTCACTGACATAGGTTGGCGTTATTCTTACATAGGCCGAACAAGTCCTGATTGCTGTGGAACCGGCCCAATTCTTTCTCCAGACATATAGGGGTATGTGTATATACATATACACATACCCCAGAACTCCCAATTGAACCTCCAAGGCCTTCGTCGGTCTTAGTTATTCGCTTGGTATGGATTCAGACGAATATCAGCGCCAACCCGTGACTACTATTAGTTCCAAGCAATAAATAGAACTTCCGAAACAAGACAACAAACAATTATGAGGCAGCAATGAAAACAGCTCTATTACTCTATATCTCAGAAGAGATTCTATGGGCAAGATTACATTCCAAAACAAGGGGGTATGATAAACACTAATACTGAACTACAAAAAGTAAAAAAGTACGTACAAAGGTTGTCTAAAGAGTCTAGAAGTCGATCGTTGGAAAGCAAGTAATACAAAAGAAAGGAAAATACGTCCGGCGTGCATATGTAGAGCATAATTCATAAGCATAAGCATAAGTCATAGAGATCATAGGTCATAATCGATCATAAAGGTGTCTTCAAAAGCAAATGTTCGAGAAAGCGCTTCACTTTCCGGGCCACAAACGTCTAAAGAAATGTAAAAATTTTGTCTTGGGAGGTAAAATTTCCCATCTGTCGGAATGGCGAGGCCGTCAGGATGGACAGGGCCAAGAGAGGATGATCAGTAGGCGTACTGGACGATTAAGTTACCCCGACCAACGACCTTGCCCTGTTCCCGGATCGGCATGCCGGCGCCCTTGACCATGCTGCGTCCCTTCATCGTCTTATCCTTGGGATAGTCTATCTGGACGACCAGACTCCGTCCATCAATTCCCATGAATGGTACCTTTCCACCCTGTTGACGAAGGCCGTCGACCCAAGGAAGTCGGACATCCATGATCAAGTCGTCGAATAATCGAATGAACCGATCATGAGGCGCTTCTTCGATGATGAAGGCAATGTCTTGAAAGACGCGGGGCTTCCACTCGTGGCCGACGTTGCGGCAAAGAATCCTGGTCCCAGGCCGGCAGCCAGAAGGAATGTCAATCTCAATGACAACATTCTTCTTTCTGCCCGACAAGTATGACCGCGAGATACCGAATTTGAAGTGTTTGCCCGTGTAAATTTCTTCCAAACTGATGACAAGCGAGTAGACCCATTCGCCGGAGCGTCCGAGGCCGATGGAGTGTAGAGGAATAGTATAAGGGGGCATGTGCGCACTTTGTGTAGGATGATCATGAAAGGCAGGGCCAAGCTGGCTCGGGTTGATTGGTCTGCTCGCGGGATGACTGGGACTTGAAGGAATACTGAAGATACAATTAAGATCAATATATTTGGCTTGATGAAATGAGACAATAAAACTCACCTGCGAGAGGTGGACTGAGAATTCGTATAGGTCTTGTGGGGGTTACTTGCATTGGTCTTTGGTGGCTGAACTTTAATGGGCTCTGGCTCTCTGGGTATTGAGAGGGCAGATGGTCTGTAAACAGGAGGTCCCCCGCTTCCCTTCAGTGGTGCATCGTAACTGAAGGGGCGAGGTTTGGTGGGGGGGACATTGCGGTATTGTGAGGCCATTGTTTCATGAGGATGGCGGACACCTTGATTCCAAGAAGAACGAGGGGCGTCCTTGTCGCTGGAAGGCGGTGTTGTGTGAGACTCAGAGCTGGAAGCTACTAGATGGATAAAGGAGTCTACAGAGCCAGAAGAGTCACTGCTGCTCGTTTGATGAGCGAGGGGAGGAGCACGTCGTACATTGGAAGGTTCGGATTGCCTGAAGAACATAGTTGGCCAGGGGGTGTTGACGAAACCTTTTCGTACGAGGGTTCTATAAGCGTCTGTAGCCTGGCCACAATTTATCCAGTTGGCGAGAGTGGTGTGGGAGACACGGATATTAGGACCGTGCCTACCTTGACAATTTGCCTCGCCGACATTTTTCTATCGTTCCTGCCATGGCACCGATCTGGATACCCATTAAGAGCATAAAAGCCGATGAACACAACCAAAGGAAGACGAAGAATTGTGACAAATGACTACCGTTATCCTGTAGGCGTTCTTGATTTCATCAGAAGTAAGACCTTTAGAGATAGTCAGTACTCGGTGTGCGTCTCGGACGGACATGTGAAGCATGAGGAGATTTGGACCCTGAGAGACGGGTAGCAGGAAAAACATCTATGCTGGTTACGTGGGCTAGTTATTCCATATATACACATACATGGTTTTTCAGATCGAAAGGCGCAGATAGTCGGACTGAGCGATATAAATGAAGCTCGAAGCTAATTCTGAGCCCATGGGCATGGTCAGTCTACTGTTTACAGTCCTCATGTTGTATACGAAATTGGAGAATCCGTCCAGCTGACGGTTGAATTGACTAGACAATATTTGCGTTTCTGGTGTGCATTATAATAGATATTTTGCATGCTTAACTTGGAAAGGAAGACAATATCTGGGACAATAGCCATTTCCATGATACTCATAATCATCCCAATGCATTCCTTCTGCAACGACACATGGCCATCCCGTAAGATGTTTACACCTTTTTGTTGGGGATAATAGTGTTCCGCGAAGAATAATGCCCTTGATTTGACGAATCAGTCCTTTAAGGTGAGAAGAATGAGCTGTGTCGGATGTGTCATAAGCAGTTATAGACCGCGAAAAGAAGAGGCGTCATGAAGAAAGAGATCTCATAAATGGCCTAGGGGAACGGCGGAACACAAATCCGGTTATTTGTGTTCCAAGGTTGTGCCAAATATGCTAACGTGCGGTCATTGCGCAAGTTACCGCCATTCCGCTGTTAGCCTTCATAAGTCTTTGGATCTACATTGCGAACAACGTTGTAGGGTTTTCTCAACCGAGCAACCGAATGCACATGTAAATTCTCGCCATCCCTATGACATCGCCTATACATCGTACACCATTTGAACCCGACTTCGGCCTACGAAAATCCAGGCGCGCCTACGCTAACATCAACACGATGCCTGCATGCATACCATCCTAACGTAAGAGGTAAAGGCGTTATCGACTGCGGTCATTTTGCCTATCTTCGCTTATCTTGACTATTCTTACACAGTGGCTTTTCTACACCCTAATTTAATAAACTGTTTCACAGCTTGGGCCGGTCTTCAGCGGTTAAAGATGAATGTTACCTATACCAGGCCAATTTTATCACGATGGCGTCGCTTGATTCTAAATAACCGACTCCAAACCCTTTGCCACCGCCCTTCGAATGCGCCTCATTGCAAATTATCGTAACGATAACTTTCATGATGGTGATTATCGCCACGATGATTACCTGATGTAAGTTTATCCTCAATTGCGCCTTTCTGTCCTTTGAGGGCGCGTTCCCAAGGGTCCATCTTCCAAGCGAAACCTTGTGGGCTCGGACACCGGTCGCGATGCCTAATACACAAATTTTTTTACCCTTCTTCCTGTGGCATAGAGTACTTCGAAGCTTCAGCACGCAATGCATTGCGGCGTACTTATCTATGAAAGCAGCATGTTAATATACATCAGCACTAACGTCGAATCGAAAACCACAGATTATAAGTTCTAAGCTTGACATCTAGTAGCCCTCTGGAATTCCGATCCGAGTGCAAGTCATGAGAAGGTACTCGTCTTGGAATTCCTCTTGTTTCCGCAACACGTTGCCAATTTTTCCCTCGCTGTCGTAGGAGTGAACGGAAAAGTTACATATGTCATATCTCTTGTCATCGAGGCACCGAATGTGGCACAAGAACATTTGAAAACAGAGCACGCACAAAGGAGTAGCCGTCATTATTGTAGTCACTATAGCTTACAGGACATGAAGACCTCGTGTACTACAATCACAAATGTCGCAGGAGATGTGGAGGCTTGTTTCGCATATGTCTTATCCAAATTTTTCTTTTCTTGTTCTTTTCTAAAATTGTTAATGCTATGCATATGTATATGTCTGATCATGTCTACGTCTGATCATCACATTTTGAGTGCTAGATCATAATCGTAGTCTATTCGTACCCCACAAAACTGTGGCGGGGAGCAACCTGCCTTGTCGAGGCACACTCCCTGATGCTAGTTTTCTATGACGATTCAGTGGGCGCTAATTCCTTGGTTGACAAAATATTTTCCGACGCGCATTTCAGGTTGTGTCCACATCAGAGGACAGGTCGGCTGGGTAGACGGGAAGATCGGCGCAAACCGAAATACCTTTAGCTTCAAAATAGTGCGATGAGATGAAAGAAGTCCATATAGCAAAACCCCGATATCAGGGGCGATCTATTTATATTAGGACGTTATCGCCAGCGCTGCACAGTCCGATGCTCTGACGAGCAAAGTGCAATTACTAGTGGACGTTTTTCAAAATAAGTGCTTATTTACTTTGGATTAGTTACAAAGTAGAGGGACTACCATAAAATAACCATTCTCTTGGACTACAACACGCCGCAATAGATCTCCAACTGTAAATTGAATGTAGCTAACCAGAGGACGAACAAGTAGAAATGAACCTCGAGGCAGAGAAGAGCAGAAACTCTGCTGGTGCAAGCAGGGATCCATGCTCTCATCTACGAACGCATACGATAACGATTGGAAAGATCTTCTTTGAGCTGGCTTTCTTGGGTTAAGCCTCTTCTTTTCCGCAGCGATGGTCCTCTAATACTGCCTATGGTAATGAAACTCCCGCTCAGTAATGAAGTCGTGTGAATAATCCAGTATTTTGGTGATTCTCACCTGCGTCAACGTACAGAGCGTGTTAAACCCACCGAGGCAAGGCGGTCGCAGCCTTTGTCAACTATAACCATCGAGAAACTAGAAAGAAAGTGGGTTTCCCACACACTGGTATAGGCTCAAAGATGACGAACGCCTGCTGCCTCGTCATCAATTTCTGGGTAATTGAAGACGAGAGGCCTCAGAAAAGATGGATGAAATTAAATAACACGACGATATGATAATGCAGCACTTAGCTCGTTGCGACTAATCCAATCTTGCAGTCCTCCAGGCATACACGCACGGTACGAGATAGAGCAGAAAGCCAATTGTGATGGATCCCAGAAGACTTCATCTTTGAAGAAAGATCAAAACACAAGTCACTATTTCTCACCAGCATAGCAGGCAACTGCATTGAAGCCTGGTAATGACAGGTAAGCTTCTGCGAGTGGATGAGACGTGGATACGAGTCTGCGATGGTGCGATTGCTATTCTCTTCTGGCAATTTGATATCTGTAAAATCTTAATTCAAAAGGGTGAATCACAATAGCCGTAAAGACATAAAACATGTTTGCATAGGCGTTCAATCCATATAAGTGGCTTAATTTCTCGTTACAGGCATTTGACGATTTAACGCCCTGCTATGTGCCCGAAATTAGTGGATACCACAAGAATATGGCCCGCGTACCGTTTTGTAGATAGATGTCTTCTGTTAGAAATGCCAAATTAATGCCAGGAATAACTTCGGAGAGCTGCTCTGGGTATCGCGTCTAAGCTTGGAGGAGTAAACAAGAGAAAAGGGAGTAAACGAGGAGGGAAAATCCCGGACAGATCCCGAGCGGAGACAGAATGTTTGTTTTCGTAATAATCTATTTCTAGAGTATATCTAAAAATATATTTATCATCATCATATTGATTCATAGATAACGCGGGTACGTTACTTCGCGATTAAAGTCAAAGTATGTGCTTCATTGGCCACATCAAAAGGCATTATATTGAGATCGTATTTTAGACTGAAAAACTTGACGGACTTCCTTTGTATGTCAATAACGTCACGTATGCAAGGTAAGACGCACTGATAATATGATGCGCTAATCCCCATTATCTGAGTGAGCGAACATGAGAGGGTGAACGATCGATCAGGTTAGCCATATCTTTACGGCTCTCGATATGCTAGGCTTTATTATTTATGGAGAAGCCATACAACCTGCTGTGGCAATCTCCTTGCACGCAATGCGCCTTTTCTTAGTGGTAAGAGCCTCGAAAGTACTGAGACTGAAGATAAGTCACATCACCAGAGGACAATAAGCGCAGAGGAACGCATTTACCTATTAAACATATTTTTTTCGATGAGAAAAGATAAATGAAAGCTATTTTCAAACATAGCCACCAGTCCGATAGACTGAGAAGACGACAGTTCTTTGTGAGTAAGAGGACTGTAAGTGAACTCGAGGCAGGCAAAGTCTGGGCCAACAGTTTCAACTTTACCTCGTTCAACATTAGATTCTCTCCTTGGATATGAATCCACCTTCGATTCATACTTAGCGATACAGCGATGGGAATGGTCCGTCTAGCAAAACGATACCAAATAATATTTTATGATCGTTATTTCCACCGGATTATCACGTAGCGTATATCTGAACAGACGGAAGTGAATATCTATAGGACATTATATATTAAGTGGACTTTAGATGAATTTGAGCACCCACCGCAATTGAAAGGCGGAAGACAATAGTCCCATCTTAGTACATTTGGTGCCCTAAAACATGTATGAGTTCCTAAAACAACGAAGCTCCTATACCTCCCAGTTCTTGGAGGCTATTACTTACGAGGTCATATGCTCACTAGTAATAAAATCATATCCTATGGATAGGAGACTGCCTGGAGCATGAGGAAGCAGGTTGGGAATCCCAACACACATCTGCATGCAGGTGGCTAGAGTTTTCGCGGTAAGAATAATGGGGATTAAAGGCAACGAACGCTTTTCTTCTACTACGCGGATATCACCCTAGACCAGAGTTTACTGTTTGAAAGGAATCAACCGTTAACCCCTTGACAATTTCAGATGAACTAGGCGCTAGCCGAGGCTTATCCAAGCGTCAACAGTTTGAAAAGGCCGAGGCGACACTTGAAGTAGAAACGAAATTTGAGCCAACAATGTTTTTGACTTAAATTTTTTTGTATGCAGTGTCGCAGTCGTGTTACAACGTGACGTCATATCCAATATCACGAGGGTATTGAAAGCAAATGCAGACAGGCCATGACCTGTCGGAATAACAATGACCATAAGTTAGTTTTTCCACATTTCCTTTCGAAGATTGCGCAATCAAGCCTAATCAGCTTTAGGCTTCAATCCAGACGCCATCAAGAATTGCTAGATAGCCCCCGGAGTCAAAAAGTTTTAGGGCTTTAGTCACGGAAACCGTCATCGAGTAGATAGCATAGATAGCTTTGCGTGGCACGCCATGCTTCCAAATCACATCCGTTCCCGACGCAGTACAAGGCAGAAGATCGAGATTAATACCGCGGCAGTTAGCTTGCCGTCCTAGAGCGTGCTCACAGATAGGCTGATAAGAAGAGAGCCTTCGAGAAAATATCTTCTGTTCGAATACGCTCAACTGGAGAATTTGAGAGACGCGATGCCGTCAAGTACACACCTAGAAAATTTCACACACGAAGTACACGAGGCTCGCCGGTGGCTTGCTTGACGCACGACACTTGAGACTTGGGCGCAGAAGCCTGGAGAAACGTCGGGAGGTTTAAGTTATCTGCAACTAAAAGCCCAACAACAATAAACAATGGGAAGTAACATTTCCATTGAGATATTACAGCAACAAAAAATACTCATCGACGCAGCACAGATCTTCTTGTTATTCTGTCACGGTGTGTATGAAGAGTCATTCTGCATCTAATGTGAACCGGCACCCGCAATTAACGCATCTCTGCTCCCACTCGGCGCCGAAGTCAATGTCCTTGGGGCAATGAAACCTTCCAGATGGCTCGCAGGTACGACCTCATCTGCAGAAAGGGGTTGATGAAGAAGTATTGACGCACAGCCAGGATACATTTCCACGAATGAACCCCGTGCGCGACCGAGGCCAAGGCACTGACCGTGGTACCGAAAGTTTTTTAGGATGTCGTGGCGAAGCACAGATAGAGGATGATTTGAGGAGGTTGGGCTCTTCAGGGACCAGGTTGGTATAGTTTATTATCCACGATATAATTGGCGACGCGCTGTGTAACTAGTTTACGCCATAAGGTGTCCTGCTCTAGGCCAACGTTATTTAGGGAGCGCCGGACAGTGGTGGAGCTGTACGTGCTGATGTCGTCGCCAATATCAACGACCGCAATTCGACCAGCATCCATAAACAGCTTTGCTCGTAGTAGAGGGTCTTCTTCATTCGAAGCAGTACCGTTGGAGTGGGTCATAATCCTTCGTGCACTGACAAGGCGTGCATTGTCACCTTCAGGAGAGGGGGAAAAGAATTTATGCAGTGACGCCATCATTGCTGTTTCTGAAGCGTAGTAACGTGGAGAAAAAAGACGTTCCAACGTATCAAACCCAACAAGGAATGTCAATTCCAAATTTTGAGTTGCTGTGTCTTCATGTGAGAATTGTGACTGTGAAATTCTGTGTTCAAAGAAAGTCCGCAAAACCTGAGACTTTCCGACAAAGGTGGGTTCGTCAGTAATGGCAATGGCCACGTTTGCGAGCTCTGCTTGAGACAGACCACAGGAATCTGGAGTCGTTGTGGGGAAGTGTACAAAATCTGGCTTCATGTCGTCCATGAGCAAAGACATCATTTCCAGACGCTGTGAGTAGGTGGCGTCACCAGGCTTGAGCGTCTTGTCAGCGTTCTTCACTGAAAGGAGGAGTAATTTAGCATCGTAAGCGAGTGTACTGATCTCCTTCTCCTTTCGCTCTTCTGTGCTGAACTGGGGAGTTCCATCTATGCGACATGAGTTTGCCAGAGCAAGGTGTGCTAATGTAGGCGGATTGAAGGAAGAATCTAAAATCGAAACACGCAGGGGTGCTTTGGGATTGTAATGTTGAACAAGGCCTGCATGAGCATGAGGCAAGGGCCACGTTGAATGCGGTGTATATATGAGCTCTAGGTTTGAAAGGCCTTGCTGGACACGTTGAAGCAGGTGAGGTGCTGCACGGCGCACGAAAGCCATGATGGATTGTTCCTGGGAGTTATTTGTCTGCATGGCAAGATAAAAGGTGGTGTGATGTCTTCAAACAACCTTTCGAGAAATTTCAAGTGAAATTCTGTCAACTGTTGAACATTGGTATAACTAAGAAGAACATGCGCAAGACAGTACTTACACTGCTAGATGCTAGCAAGTAATTAAAAGGTGAAGCCGGGACGCGAACTTTGCCTGCATGTGAGATTAGATTAGATTAACAATATTCGGCTTCTACCGACGATAATGATCTCCAACGCAATGTAGGTCCTTCAACCCTTGTATCTTATTATCCATCATGTCGGTCTCACTTTCAAAGGACGAAGACGGATTCATCACCCCATGTATGTTGGCTACGCTTATTGACGCGTCAACACTCGTTTAAGATCATCAAATAGCCGTGAATGAGCCCAAGAATTCTGCGCCAGACGAAGCTAAACCGTCTGCAAATAGTGAGGATAAACCGGATTGCCCAATTACTTGCAAGAGTATTAACCCTCTGAGCAGACAGCAATGCAGAGCTATTCACTTCTACCTTTGAGGTTACTGTAAGTAGAAATCGTCTTTCCGTCCAATTTCATAATTCTGACGCAAAGACCGCCCCATAGGTAACCCTCGCAGACCAGCAGGGTAATCCAAATTCTCCTCTTTACAGTGTGAAAACATTTCAAGAGCTCGGCCTGTGAGTCCTCTCCGACAGAATATGGTCACATCAGCTCATAAAATGACAAGGAACCCCGATCTATTGAAAGGTCTTTACGCGATGGGCTTTGATAGGCCTTCCAAGATCCAAGAGAAGGCGCTTCCTCTCCTACTTTCCGATCCGTCAGTATTGTGTCTAACTGAAATCACTATCTTTTACTCACATAAAATCAGGCCAACGAATATGATCGGTCAATCTCAATCTGGAACCGGAAAAACCGCTGCCTTCGTCCTAACCATGCTCAGTAGGGTTGATTACAATTTACAAAAACCTCAAGTAAGTTGTGTATTCCTATAAAACCTGCTAAACTAACAACTGTAGGCTTTATGTTTGGCTCCTTCAAGAGAATTAGCACGACAAATCATGTCGGTTGTTAATACTATGGGCAAATTCACCAACGTGCAAACTGAATACGCAATCAAGGAAAACCTACCCAGGGATGCTACAAACATCACCGCGCAAATTATTGTTGGTACCCCCGGAACGATGTATGACTTGATAAGGCGTAGAGTGAGTTAACTGCATTCTTCTTTTTTCTTCGTGACAATATTTTACTATGTTCCGAAGGTTCTGGACGTAACACACGTCAAGGTATTTGTTCTCGACGAAGCTGATAACATGTTAGATCAAGATGGACTGGGAGATCAAACACTAAGGGTTAAAAAGTGCGTGGTTTGGATTTGATATCAAATTCAATTGTAGCTTACGTATTTCCATTTTCAGTAATCTACCCCACACTCCCTACCAAATCATCCTTTTCTCCGCCACATTCCCTGACCATGTTCGAGCCTTTGCTTCCAAGTTTGCGCCCAAGGCCAACAAGATTGAGCTACAAAAGGAGGAACTCAGCGTGGACAACATCAGACAATTCTACATGGACTGCAAAAACGAAGAACACAAATACGATATTCTTGTCTCTCTGTATCAGCTACTGACAATTGGACAAAGCATCATCTTCTGTCAAGTATGTTGTCATCATTTGGGTTTCATGCCCGGTGGTCGAAGCTAATGATCTACATTCCTTTATGTTAGCATCGGTCTACCGCAGACAGGATCTCGCAACGAATGACTGCCGAAGGGCATAAAGTTGCTTCATTACATGGTGCTAAAGATACATCAGAGCGTGATGCTATTATCGACCGCTTCAGAGAAGGTCGCGACAAAGTCCTAATTACTACCAATGTCATCGCTCGTGGTATCGATATCATGCAAGTCAACATGGTAGTCAACTATGATTTGCCTCTTATGAATGAACGTGTAAAAGGAGGAGATGAGAGACCGGATATTGAGACATATATTCATCGTATCGGTAAGCCAACACGTTTCTAGGTCAGCACAACACTTTGTTTATTGTACGCAGGACGAACGGGTCGTTTTGGACGAAGAGGAATTTCAATCAACTTTGTTCACGATAAGAAGACGTGGCTGCAGATGGAACAGATTGAGAAAGCATTGGGAAGGAAAATCATGAGGATTGAAACGAATGATTTGGACGAGATGGAAGAGGTACGAATTTACAATGTTCATGCTTGAGTCCCAGAATTCTCATTCCTGTGTTCCACTCTCCTTAGAAAATGAAACAGGCATTGAAGTAGATTAATTATGCTCTCTTGTAACATACCTACCAATTCCTTGTTGTAATATCTGATCAGAATGCCATTCACAGCAAAATCTAACGGAGCGTTTAGAGATGATGAAAAGAATTCTATTGCGATTATATTAGGTACGTAGTGGTATGAAATGTTTGAAAACGACGATGGTATGCGGAATCTCTAAGATGACAAAAAAACTAAAGCGATAGTAAGAGATGACACAAAACAACAAATCATGAGGCTTGAGCGAAAGCAATAGCGACGGTTTCCGAATGGCTGAGAGAGATCAAGATTTTCGATACACCCTTCTCGTCGGCTTGCAGTTTGGCTTTACCATGAAGACGGACGATGGGTACCCCAGATCCGTCATTAATGATCTCGATGTCCTTCATGGCGGCAGCAGCTCCTTGAGATTTCACTCCCAGCGACTTGAAGACAGCTTCTTTACCGACCCAACGAGCGGCAAACGATGATGGTGGAGATGGTTGAGAACGGCAATAAGCAATCTCAGCATCCGTGAAGTTGCGAGAAACGAATGTTGGGTTATGAGAAGGCACGGAAGAGATGAGTTCTGTAGGATTCATTAATTAATGCATCGAAAGATGAATAGAACTGATACAAAACAAACCTTGATCAACGCCAACACCGAGAGGTGCGTTTGCCGAGAGTACTTTTGTGTCGATCAGGTAAGAAACAGCCTTGACGTTTGCAGTATCGCGAGGGACATCTGAGGGAAGTTTCGATTTGAAAGAATACTCCCGTGTTTTAGGGTCGAAAGTCGCGCGAGCTAAAGAGTTCAGGAGAACCTTCCTCTCAACATCAGGCGTATATGGCGGATGATCTTTGACCTTGACCAATGAGTTCTTGATCATCATCTCACTCATAGCCTTATACGATTGTAGGCCTCTAAGACGATTCTTTTGTCTGTATGCCTCATAAGTGCTGGGTTCGATGGCACCGAATACATATCGTGGATGGATGAACATAGCAGTGCCTCCAACCTGACCGAATCCGAAAGAGGACTAAAGTACATGATTAGCCTTGGTTAACCTTGGCACAATGAAGGCAAACAACATACCATGACGGCGGCGCGAATTCCATCCGTGCGTACTGTTTTCGAAGGGAATAGCAAGAATGTACGGTCCTGGAAGTGGGAGTCGATGTTGCTATTCACCACGCTTTAGATCTGCTTGCTTACTAAAAATAGGGTAGACTTACTCGCTATTGCGATTTCCTGGAATAACACCAGTGATCACAGACTGCAGCAATCCAGCTGCTTGCCAGCCCGCTGCACCACCCTTTGCGTGACCAAGCAAACTCTTCTGCGCTACAACAGGGCATGCATTGCCGGGCGTGCGTGAAATGCTGGTGAAGATATCATTCCAAATGCGCGTCTCGTTTTCTTCCTGCAAACATCATTCGATATTAATTAATGCGGAAAGAACAAAATAGAACAAAAGTGCCTCACATTTGCCTTTGTGCTAGTACCGTGAATCGATAGGACACCAATATCATCAGCTGTAAGACCAAAAACGGCAAGTGCGCGTCTCATAGGTGCGATACTTGGGTCGGATCCTTCTAGCATGCCATACTGAGCCAAAGCGTCCTTTTCTTGCCTGGCAGCTTCACGTTCAATGGAGGCAACGCGATTGGAAATATAGTCCTCTTCTAGAGCTTCCCCGACCTTCCTACGTTGCTCGATTTCTTCTGTGAGTTGCATGTGCTCGTGAGACAGCCATTGCGAGATTTGTGTGCGACGGAATTTAAGTTGACGAGAACGGTATGCAACATCGAGGATAGGAAGGGGATGTTTCGAAGGGATTTCTCTTGCAACAGTCAGTGCACCACTGCCTGGAGCGGGGATCGATCTTCCAGCTTTGTCGCTACAGAATATCATATAAGCACAGTACATTGAACGGCTAAATGAGTAACTTACGTTGAGGTTGACGTGAAGGCTAGAATTCCACGAATGGGAGCGCCTAATTCCAGAGCTGTCTTCGCGCTCATGATGATATGAACACCGGCACCCTGAATAGGAATGAGTACACAATTGCTTAACGATACAATGTGCTGACCTGAGATTCCATGAATCCTGAACGAGAGGTAGTGGCTGGTCGAGACATTTCAGTTGGCTCACGACCCATAGCAAATTCAGTCTCAGCATTGCTTGTAGCCTTCATGTTAGCGAATTCGTATGAACCCTCTTCGCTGATATCGTCGAAACCACCAGCAATCATGACCTTGGCCTTGCCCGAGAGAATAGTATCGGATGCAATCTCCAAAGATTGTAAAGCAGTTGCACTAGAAATATCTCAGAAAAAGTTGTGGATTTTAATGCAAAAATGAACGTACCAAGCGCCGACGGGGATCTTGACAGGTCCACTGGACGATAGCAACAAAAGATTGATCCATCCAGCCGTGGTGTTGATGAAGCTAAGAATGGAGTTAATTAATGAAAGATTCGACAACACTACAACGAAATACATACGTTTCTTGAAGAATGTCATTCTGAACTTCTTTCTCGTCGCGGCGATCCTTGAACATTTTACCCATGCTAGTCGTACCACCCATTCCGCTACCAAGAGCAGTACCGACATCTGAAGGGTGCATATGCTTGTAAAGCTCATAGGGATCGGTAATACCCGAAGCGTTGAGAGCCTCGACAGTAGCAACCAATGTCCAAAGAGTGAGACGGTCAACTTGCGCAATGATATCATCGGGGATTCCATATCGACCGGCGTGCCAGCCAGTTGGAACTTGACCAGCGACAGTGCGGCTAAACTTGAACGCCTTCGGAACATAGACGCAGGCACCTTTTTTGAACTTGGCAAACCACTGCCCGCCTTCACCTTCCCAGATGTCACATTTGTCACCGTGTTGATGCTTGAATTTTTGCGCTTCGGAGTCCGAGACCTCAATGGGTTCAAGATCATGGATAAGCTCAACTTCTTGATTGAAGACCTTTTTGTTAGGATCGTAGCCACGGAAGAGCTCAGGTTCTGCGTTAGAGTGATCAGTTTCACATCAATAAATATTAACTGCAAAGGACGCACCAATCAAGCGGACACCTCCGTGACTGAGGATATCTTTTTCGTATCTTCCTTTGACGTCCTTGTCATCAACGGGCTCGTTCGTCTTGCTATCAACCCATCCAACATAAAGCGACCCATCGGCAAGACGGCCATCGAAATGTTTGATGAAGCCCATCATCCAGGCCATCTCAATGCAGCCTTCAATGGTGAACTCTCCTCGAGCCTCCATTTCCCAGCGAGTGCGAGAACTGCCCCAGGGTCCCACTTCGCCAAAGCCTGTGACAACAACAACTTTCTCAAGGTCAAGAAGGCCTTGAAGATGAGCGAGGTCGGACAAGGACTCGGAAGATTCGAGAGAAGGGTATTCAAAGCGGAAGTTAGCGCGAGGTTGTACGTCTACGGTTTGCATAAGGCGCTCGGCTTCAACACCATTAATGACTTTGAAATCAGCAGCATTGTCGCGAGTGATTGCACGTCGAAGGTCGGCTTTCTGGTTGAGTTTTGTTCGAATTCGAGTGGTAATATCGGCGAGATCTGGCAGACGGTCCATACCGCCATTGAGATCGGCCCAGATCGGTTCAACTTGGGTAATACTGAAAAGAAGAGGATGCATCAGACCGAGGATGTTGAAGGCCATTTCTTTAGCTGAGAAAGTGCGAACGCCATAACTTTCGAGTTCGTGAGCGACGATGTTGGTGGGACCCATTAATCCGGTTCCGCGAGTCCAACTGTGAAGATTTTGGATGAGAATAATGAAAGGATTATCGAAATTCATATCTTACCCAATGACAGCACCAGCAAGGCACAAATATTCACCCCAGCTCTCAGACGCCCAACGTTGGAATAGAGTTTCAAGGGATATCTTGGACTCCGAATAAAGACCATCGTTTCCGAATAAGCCATGATTCGGTGAGAGGGGAAGGATAACCTGTGTAGGACGAGTGACGAAGTGGCGACTCGCCTTTTTATTCTTGACAGCACCTAAGATGCGCAATAGATTGACCAACATCATACGGTGGGCAAGTTCTGAGCGATCATCTAAACCATCGATTTCACGACCGTTCTCGGGAATACCAGCGAAAGGTAAAATGTAGTCGAGATCAAGACCGAGGTTGGCATAGATATAGTCGACAAGAGCTTCCACATCCTGCTTCGATCCTTGGTTGAAAGGAACGACAGTGAGTGCAGAACCGCGGCTGCCGAAAGACTGGAAAATGGATTGATAGTACTCGACGGTCTTGCGGCTGTAGCTTGATGTTGTGATTACAACGTGAGCACCTCCAGAGAGAAGACCTTTAACAACTTCAACACCGATGGAGCCCTTTCCGACACCGGTCAGGAGAGCATTCTTGTCCTGGAATGTCGTTCCCGATGTGGCAATTTCGTGAAGGATATCGAGATAGACCCCGGTCAAATTGCTGCTGTATTCCCAAGTTGTGCCGACTTTGCGTTTCAGATGAAGTAGAGGAATTTTGTCCGAAGTAATGGAGGTAACAGAAGGAACGCCGGTCATTTGTGGGCGAAGGAACTGCGAAGATGAACGGCGACTGCGAGGGGTACCAGAACGAGGAGGTTGGGAATTGGGAGAGTTGTGGAGTGATTTGACTACGCCTTCGTAGAGGGCCTTGATACGATTCTTCTGGTCCGAGCTGATTTCAGGCAAGGATTTCACAACACTCCACAACTTGAGAACATCATCTTGAACCTTTTGAATATTGACAGCACCGGACACAGTATCGCCACTAGCCATTTCCTCGACGTAAGCTTCGAGCTTACGGACATTCTCGCGGACAACCTCCGAATACTTGATCTCACCCTTGTCCGTGACTTCAGTATGAGGAGCAGTGGGGAAGGTCACTGAAAAATATATTCATTAGTGAAAATGAAGAATCGTCATCGAGAAAACACATACCATCTTTGTAGAGAGGGGGCTTTCCAAGCACTTCACGAGTATTGTTGATAAGCTGTTGACCAAATTCCTTGGCCAACCTGTAGGTTTCACCCTTGGATGGGTCGCATTGGTCGATGTTATATTGGAAGAACTGTAACATGTCGGGATCAGCGCGATTCAAAAGGGCAATGCACCGAGCAGTGATCTCGCGATCTACAGTCGTCCAGTGGCCAAATATCAGGTCATAGAACATAATCAAAGCATCTTGTCGGACCCAATTCCAAGAAGAGTCGAAATGACGAGCTTTGAGAGGATCAAATCGAGGTTGGATGCCATCAATGTAAGCATCGCCGTGTTCCTTGAGGATGCTATCCAACTTGGATTGCAGCGCAGAACTGTTGGCCTTTTCGTTGTCAAAGGCTATCTCTCCGGCACGGGAGTCGCGGCCAAGGTAACGCATGTAAAGCTCCACATGCTGAGCAGCGAACTTTTGCTGGTCAGCCTGGAATTTAAGGAATTCCTCACTGTTGATCACAGCACCGCCTGATCCTCCCGAACCACCGGCGGCTGCGCCTGGGGCAGATAAAGAGATACCTGATCGCTGTGCATAGATTGCTACAATGCCATCCAGCCATGCTTTAGCTTCAGCTTCGGACCCGAGTCGTTTGGGAGGTTCAAGAGTCGTCGCAAGCAGCAGAACGCCATCAGAGCGAGAAGAACCAAGTCCCCATGTTTTCGACAAATATGCCTTGATTGCTGAGGCATTGAAGCCACCAGGCATTTTGCCTCCAACGAGACGAGAAATAAGCCCGTTGCTATATTTGCCGAGAGTCCCATTGAATCCGCTACCGAGAGCAGCACCAAGTTCCTCTAGGGGAAGTTCTTCCCCTTTCTCAGGAGCTGAAGCAAATTCTTGCTGCAAATCACCTAGAATTTCATTCTGTAATGTGGATTTGCCACCAACAAGATCCTTGATGGTTTTGGAAAGCGGAATTTCATCGACCCTCTTCTTAAGTTTCTGAGCGATGACGACCAGAAGAATGTCGACAGCCTTGATAGGAACGTCTTCAATGCTGGCAACAGGACCAGAGGGAACCGCTACGGGAGCAGCAACAACTGGCGCAGGTGCAGATGATGGTGACGAAGGGGCATCTGAAGCGGGATCTTCAAGAGCAGGTGCCTCGAGCTCATCTTCGTATTGGTAGTATATTTCCTTGACGTTCTTTGAGTGGCAGAGAATACTTCTTGTAGTGCTAACCGATCCGTCTGCGGTCTCATATTTGGCCTTGAGTGTACGGGTGGCCATGCCAGTCAACGTAGGAGAAGGACCCAATTCGATAAGGCGTTCAAAGTTGAAGTGGGAGAACAATAAATCTTGCGTTTCGATCCAACGAACAGGAGATGCGAATTGATAGGCAAGAAGCTCAACAAGGATGATGTACGCCAATTGCTGACGATTTTCAGAGCTATCCCATTTGTCCTCGTCCCATTTTCTGAGGACTTTGTCGAGCCGAGGCGAAGAGGTTTGATCGTAGATGATCTGCGCGTATTCACGGGATACTTGGAAAGGTTTTGCGATGAGATTAGGAATATACTTGTCTACAAGCATGTCTGCATTCAAATGAGTGGGGTTGATTTTTTTGGACAAGTCTATAAATGAGGATATCAATATTAATGATGGTTTTAAAATAAAAATAAAGTAGTAAGGCTCACAAGCACGGAAGGGCAAAACACCGGCCCACAAGTAGCGAGAGTGGAATGGAACATCGATGCCAGGAAGCGGGATGGTAGCGAAGCCACGTTCCAATTTAATATAACCTTCCGCCTTCTGCTGCTCCTGGGCTTTCTCGTAGCAAGACTTGACGATATCACCGAGCATTTCTTTAACCTTTTCGACAGTATAGGATTCGGTCAACTAGAAAAAAGATGAGTCGCCAATTATGTGTAACTAGAACCGCAATCACCTTCGCAATATCAATCTTTTGGACTTTGAGGAAGTTCAAAACGTTCGTCATCGTCTGCAGAGCTAAAAGTTCGCCGGCACAAACGTATTGTTGACCCTGCAACAATGCATGAGCAAAAAGAAAGAAAGGAACGAAGGAAACAACTCTACCTCGACGTTGTAGTTCACAATTTCAAGAAGAGATCCAGTAATTGTCGCAATTGTATCGACAACTTCTCGCAAGGCAGCATCGCTGAATGTAGGGGAAATACGACTGGGGTTGACAGCACACATAGCGTAATTGGAACGGTTTTCGGAATCACGTTCTACGGCACGTTGCATGGTGATTCCACGATAGAAAACGACGTCGACAAGGGCAGAAATATGAAGAACATCGGCAATGGATGCAAGGGCTGAATATTCACCAAGAGAGTGACCTGCGAAGGCACAATCCTTCTGAACATAGCCTTTTACGCGCATGTCCTCGAAAGCAGCCTTTTCGGTGACGACGAGAGCAATCTGAGCAAATTGCGTTGCGAAAAGAAGACCATTGGGATGACTGAAAGTGTATTTGGGCGTTCGAACGTTAATGTCAGCAAATAGAGGAAGGGTCTTGACGTGACCATCCTTGTCCATAGCATCATAGGTCATTTCCATATAACGTTGGCGAATAGCCTGACCCTTGATACCACCGAAATGGATGGTCTTTTCCTTCGGATTATCCTTGACAATTTCGACAATCGAGAAGCCGTAAACAGCGAGGAGATGGGCGTCGGCGCCATCCCAAACAGCACGTGCGGCAGGGGAGCTATTGTAAAGGTCCATACCCATACCAGGTTCCTGAGAGCCCTGACCAGTGAAAACATAAACAGTGGTTGGCTGGGACACCTCAGCGGTGCCTTGCAATACTTTCTCCCCATTTCCATTGACCGTTTCAATGTTAACGACGATGTTGCCGTCGCGCATGCCAACGTGACGAAGCTTCACCTCGAGAGCATCTCCTGGAGAAACCATACCAACGAAAGAGACATCGTACCTAGGGGGAAAATTAGCCTCAACTGAGAAAATATTGCATATGGGAAGAAAACATACGCAATGACGCGTTCAGGATGGCCTTGGGCAACGACACTCTCGACGTAGCGACGAGTGGCGGCGCTGGACCAGAGACCATGGGTGATAGTGGAAGGAAGCGAAGCGAAATCAGCGAAATAAGGATTGATGTGAATCGGGTTGAAGTCGCCTGAGATCTTCGAGTAAGGCTCATTGGTCAAAGGGGCTTTGAAGGCAGTGGATATGTCTGCTTTAGCCAAAGAGTAACCCTCATTTGCAAGAGGTGTAGTTAGACCAAGAGGAGTACCGTGACGCTGGAGGTAAGCAAGGACAGGATTGCCTTGGGAATCGTCCTGCTGGAATTCAACCGAGCCAACCTTGACGAGGACTTTCAATTGGTTGCGGATAAAAACGTCTCCAGTGACAGAAACATTGCGGAACACAGCGCGATCTTTGAAGGACACTTGCGATTGTATGTGGAAAATAAGAGTCGTGCCCGCTGCAAGAGGGCTAGTAGGATTGTCCCAGTCGAACCATTCTTTGGATTGAAGAACACCAACAGCTGCATCTGTTTCCAGAGTGACAGCGTAGTCCGGCTCTTCGGTAGTGTCGAAGGTGTTTTCGAAGTCGGAAAAGCGACCACGATACAAGAACGCAGAAACAACTTCAATAACTTTCTCGCCTTCGCGGTAAACATGACCCTTGACCCTGACGATTTTGCCTTCAGGAGCATTAACGACCGAAACGATGCTTGCTTCGGCTTTGCAGACGTCACCGGCGGCCAGGGGTTTGGCGCCGGCGACCATTCGGAAACCGTTAGATAGATGAACAAGTTTCAAGAGGTCTCCATCAATAGCAGCAGGGAAAATAGATTTCATAATGGCCTAAAAATAATAAGAAAACAATAAGACAAAAACAATAAACAGTTGACATACCTGCCAGCCAGTGACGATAGCAAAGTCCATTGGAGCTTGAACTTGCTCGTTCCTCGCTGTTTTGAAGGCTTCGCCTTGATTGCCGACTACAGCGCAGAATTGCTCAACATCCTCAGCCTTGATGGTAACTTCTGGTCCCACAAACTTGTCGCGAATGTTGATCGAAGGAAGGATTTCGTTGTCGCCGTACCAGAGTTTCCAGTAGAACTCCTTGATGCGCTGGTTGCGATTAACAGCGACCTCATGAATTGGAGCAAATCCTTGGGAAGGAGTATACTGGAATTGAAGAGTAAGAGGAATAGAGGAGCCAGTGCGCTCTTCGAACATTGTAACAGCGATGGCCTTGGTCTTCTCCGAATACACAATTTCAACAGCCTTAAAGTCAGGAATGTGCTCGCCATACGAGCGGGCGGAACCATAGAAGCCAACGGACACAGGAACAGAACCAGAGTATTTGACGACAACTTTCTGGCCGACACGAGGGGCGAGGATGCGGCGCAGCGGGTTTTCAATGTATGACGTTCCTTGAACGATAATCTTCGATGTCAGTAAAGCACGAAGCCAGCTAAGTTCTGCGCCACTCAAGGTCTCCAACCAGGCAGAGGTATCAGGCAATTTGCTGCCAAACTTGAACTTGACAGTTGAAGGACCATGCGTGCGAGTGAGGCCGTCGAGGACTTTTGGAACTGTTCGTGGAGAGACGGCAAGGTAGTCGATAGTGGGGACAGTAGAGACGTCGCCAGCATACTTGCGTTCGAGGAGACGCTGAATCAGGGACTTGTTGATGTTACCGAGGAGGTCCTTGATTGGTTCATCTTTGACGACGGACCATTTGACAGCCACGGGACCCTGTAAGATGCACACACGCTGCGGATCTTGGTCAAAGACAGCGTCGATATCTTCAGCGGCCCATAAAGAGTCCTAAAAGAGCCAAAATCAGAGACATATTTCAAATGGAGATTCAAAAAAGTGCAACGCGAGGGCATATTATCACATGCCAAAGGAGATGAAAAATCACATACCTTCTTAAACCATACTTCGAAATTGGCATCGAGGATAGGGATAAATGGAACTGGCTTCTGGCCAGGTCGCTGCGAAATCGCCAAAAAGTATGCGGTATCCTCAGCAGCCAACAATTGCTCAGTGGCTAGAGGGTATTTAGCGAAAAATTCCTCGACGAACGGAAGAGGGTCATCCAGAGTGATGTAATTCTGGAGAAGAGACGCCTTCACACCATGACCGTTCACTCCAGCGAAACGCTCTTCGATGCGTCGCAGCCAGTCGCCGACAAGATTTCGGAGCGATAAATCCACCCATCTTCGCTGGTGTGAGACATACATCAAGCGCACCATCCTCAACACTGTTTCTTCATAAGTCATGTCGCTGAGATCCAGGGCGACACTATCATCTTTCTTCCATCCAAACCAAGGTTTCGCGAAATCACGGTTCAACTTGCCAACGATCTCCTCTTTGCGCTCTGACAACCACGTCGACCTCTTCTCCTTCGGCATTTTGAAGACGGTGTCATCGAATTCCTTCCACAGCTTGACGGCGCGAGTCGCCACCTTATGGATGGGTTCCCCAAGTTCGGAACGAACTGTGAGAATACCACCAGTAGGCTTCGAATACGTACCTTCCCAGGCGGAGTCATCGACACCAGAAGCTGCGACAATCAAGTCCTTGACAGAGGAGCTAGTGTGGGCCTCCTTCGCGACCATGACGCGACTGGCGAACAAGAAACCATCGAATGGCATAGGTTGGACGCCAAATCTCTCTACTGACCAGTCACCGGTCAGATATTCCCAAACGTCATCAGCTGACCCAAAGCCTGATCCGCCGACAAGTGAGATGTTAGAGTGTTGACGAATGGCGCGATAGGTAGAAAGAATGGGCTGATGGAAGTCTTCAAAGGAGTGATGACCTCCAGCGCGGCCTCCAGTCCATTGCAGGATGATGGGGAAGTCGGGGTTTGCAGCAGCAATGTTGACGACTTGACGAATTCCATCTACAGAGCCCGGCTTGAAAGCTACGTGCTTGATACCTGCGGCCTTCAAACCATCAATAATTTCTACAGCTTTCTCGGTCGTTGGGATACCAGCAGCAACACAGAAACCTTCAATGGGAAGACCCTCTTTTCTCATTTCTTGCCATAGGGGTAGTTGGAACGTGAATTGACGAGGGTTAATGTAAAGCGCGTTCAAGGTGATGCCGACACCGGTGGGAATAAGTTTCTGAATTTCAGCAACTTTGGATCGCAAAGCGGCGGCATTATAGTGGCCACCACCAGCCAACTCAACGTGGTACCCAGCGTCAAGCACGGCACCGACGAAGCCCGCCTTCACTGTGGATGGAGTCATACCCGCAACCATGATTGGGGGTTTCCCGAGAAGACGAGAGAAGGGGGTATCCAGGTGAAGTTCTCCATCGCTGTAAAGGTAAATATTTAGTTAACACGAAAGGAAGAGTCCAGTAGACTCACCTAGTGCGCACTAAGCTGGGCGACCACTTCTTGCTCCACCATTCCTCGTATTTAACCTCGACAGACGAGAACAGCTCAGCGTCACCCTTCGCTTTCTCGCCGACAACGACAACACGGACACCGCGACCTTCAAAGTTTTTAGCTGTCAAAGGACCAATGCCGCTAAGACCCCCAGGACCGAAATCGATAGCATGAGTAGCTGTCTCAGGGAAGTTGGTCGCTTTGGTCCAGTGAATAGGTGAGGTGAAGATTTGCTCGCATAAAGAACGGGTGACTGATGACGTTAAAGTGCGCATATCCGAACCTAGAAATAATAAAAAATTAGGAAATTATGAGCAAATTGAATCAATAATCTTCACCATCTTCAGTGTTATAAACAGGGATCTTCAAGTCCTCTGACTTCCAAAGCTCTTCTTCTTCAAGATCCTCTTCAATAAGTTGTTGCGTTGCCTCTGCGAGATAGCCGCTGTGGTAAGGAACACCAACGACCAGAAATCTGATCGAGAAGACCGGCTTGCGCTGCGAAAACGGGATCTTGCTTTGATCGACACCCGATGGTGCCTTGACCTTCCTCAAACTTGTGACGAGACCGAACAACGCTCTAGCCGGGCCAGTGACGACATATGCTTTGGGTCCGTTATAGAGAGAGACAAAAAGTTGAGAGTTCTCAGGAAGATGTTTGTTTGTCTTGATAATGTGAGGCTCAAGTTCCTTCAAACTCAAGCCAGTGACTGACAACATGGGGCTTGGTGTACCCTCGCCACCTTCAATAGAATCTTGGATGATGCTTGGTTCCAATGAAGTAACGGGGAACGCTTGTTGGCCACGAAGACCAGAATAGAAGAGCCATTTCAAGGCCTTACGAGCGTTTTCGGTGAACTCCTCGAAGGATGCTGAAGCGGCAATGGCAACAGCTGATACAATGCCTTGAGAGTGCCCAGTGGCGCCTGTAATCCTGCTGCGAAGTTCTCCCGGAGTAATGTGCGCAACATGACATACGACGAGATATTGGACGAGCTGTGTAAGTCCAATCAAGGGGAATGAAACTGGGACTGATGCCAAATAGGACACAGACGGGCGAGAGGAAGCGCCAGATAGCCAAGATAATACATCGAGACCATAGGTATAGAATGTCGAACCACGTTCTTCTTCGGCTAATGGGACTAAAATATCCTCGGTAACAGTCTGGAGAAATGGTGCGACAAAGGGGGTGTATATGTCGTAAAGATTCTGAAGTTCGTCAAAGTAAACTTCATTGGTGCCCTGTCCACCAAATAAGGCAAAAGTGGAGGCTTTGCCCGAAAGGCTTGCGGCGAGGAGTGCGGATTCCGGTTGTTGAGGAATGCTGTCCGCATATTGGCTTTGTCTGAGAATGGAGACTGCGTGGAAGTAGGCAGCAAGAACGACCTTGCGAGTTGTGGTATCAAATGCAGACACCAGAGTGTGGATATCCTTCGTGAGGTATGATGACGCGAAGTGCTTGAGCACGTTGAGCAACAATGCCATGCGCGCGGAAATGGATTGAGGGTCTCTAGAAATGTTTGCAGCTACGTGCGCAAGGAAGCGTGCTGAAAGTTCTACGGTGGCTTCTGTTTCGTTTTCTAATTGTGCCGTGGCATCGACGGCGTCTAGTTGTGATTGGATATGAGTGAATTCATCGCGCAAAACTTCAGCGGCAATCCATTCGTCGGTCTGGGTAGAAACTGGTATTGAGACCTAGATAGAAAGCACGCTGAGAATGAGAGCATATAAGAGGGAATAAAAGAAGACTCACTCGAATCTGTCCGAGAGTAAGTATTAATGGGCGTGTAGCAATAGCAGTCGCGTGGACAGCGTGTCCATTGGAAACAGCCATCTCTGTGTCGGAGCTCGCTGTGAGTTGCGACGACGGCGTGATTATAGTGAAAAGGGAAGTCTAACGATGTAGACACGAAGAAAGGTTGACTTGGGGTCGAACTACAAATTATATATATGACCCTGACCCCAAATTGTTCCCCCAACGAATTTTTTGAGCCCGAAAAGTTAATCACGTGAGCGACGCGCAATTTGAAATTTTGTTAGAAACTGCTATTTTTGGCAGTATGCAGTCCCAAGTTGCAGCATATTTAAAGCCTCCACTCCGTCGAATGATGCTCGGTCCAGAGTCACCCCAGCTGTCCACTTGAACTTGAAGCTTTGTGATTCACGATTTAAATATTCATGTTTTACATTCATTGTACAGCCCAATACACTGCTCCCTTGGTCAAACGGAGACACTTTCTGAACGATCGAAGCATACAACCACCAAAAAAATAAATTCCGATCTTGGACGCATCCTTCCCGGCAGTCAACCGCGTCCAATAGAAGCGTGGACCTGAACAACTAGTAGTAAACTTTGGGTGCGTGCAATGTACGGAAGTCATATCGTCTAAGCTAAGCGGCCGTTTTACTAACTGTATTTCGGCGAGGAGCGAAAATTGCGGCCGCCTGCTGCCCAACGTTGTACCGCCTCTCCGCCATCCCTATGTTCGAGACCGTGATGGTCAAGGTAAACATGTCAGAGCTAAAATTAGCTCAAAAATGAGTATATACTCCCGAAAGTTCAAAGCATCCAAAAAAGCATCTCTGCAGTAACGCAACAAAAGCTTTTTCTTCCAAAAAATCTGTGTTGAATATAACAACCATGATGTCTCTTCGATAAATTCAAACATTCAAACCTATTCAAACCAGAGGAAAAGATGCAATAGTGCATTACCGTTATTAAAGGCGCATGGCAAAACACATGTACAGTAGCCGACTCAAGCTCTTCGAGGCACTTTGAAGCGATAAAACATGACCGTCGCCTAATATTTGTACAACGAGCAGGCATCAACAAACCTAGAATTCGTGTCCACAGGTGTCCACACCCTGAAGGCCGCCAAGAATTAATCCAGTGAATAGATGTTGCAATTTCTTCGAGGAAAACCACCGAACGCACTTTCTGGGGAAGACTCTGGCGTCTGGACAGGGGAATAATGTTCTTATCTTGTCAGATTTGTCAGTACAGTCGACTTTCGAGTCATAATGCATAATCGTTTGGCCTATAATTCTCATGATGTGTCGCATTGGGGCAGGAATCGTTTGTCATCTTGGGGCGGGGCGGGCTCATAGCTCATGTTTCTCAGAAAATTAGCGGGAACCATCGTTATGTAGTAAATATGGGGAAGTCGACCGAGTACAGGGGCTTGCTATCATAGCAGTTTACGTTTAGCAGTAATCATGAAGACGTATGTACTGTTTTAGAGCCTTCCACATAAGCGCCTAGCCACTAGAAGCCCGTAATTATTATGTTGTAATCAATGATTCAATTGACCCGACAAAAAAAAAAGAGAGCCACCGAGAGCGCCTGGCAACTCGTTTCACGTGTACTAAATATGCATAGCAACTGACGTCCGAGGCTTGAGAGCGGCAGACGAGGTCGTTGTGATCATTAGATGCATCATACTTCTCATCAACACAATCAACACAATAACAGCTTCCATTGATGCTAACGTAGGCCAACGTGCCAGAATGAGTGTCCAACAGTAACACACATGGTTTTCATACATATCATCAAGGACGCATCAAACATCGAGATATCTTCCATAAACTCTTTGATAAGATGATCCTTTGGTGTGTCAGGTATGTCCTTAAACGCTCTTGGTCGTCCCCTCTTCTTCCCTGCGGTTGAAACTGGTTGAAACCTTGTTGCCGCTCCTTCCCTCTTGCATTCTTGTTGCACCACTTGCTCGGTGTATTAGCTGCGTCAAAGGAACCATGTTTTCGAAGAAATTCAATTTGACAACAGACTTAAACGACCTCACTGGGAAAGTCGTGGTCATTACCGGAGCAAAGTACGTATTTTCTTCTCAGGGAGCTCGAGTCTAGCGCTAATCCTGCATATAGCACTGGAATTGGCTACTGGACGGCTAAGCATCTAGCTCGCAAAGGAGCGAAAGTCTACATTGGGTCCAGGTCTGAAGAGAAGGGAACACAGGCAGTCGCTCAGTTAGTCAAAGAAGGCGTATCTCCTGGGGAAGTGATATATTTCCCGTGTCAAATTGGCGACCCTGCATCGGCGAAGAAGGCTGGGGAGTATATTGTGGAAAATGTTTCACGAGTCGATGTCCTCAGTACGTCTCATTCTGCATACTCCTTCGCTGATAATACGATGCTGAACATGGATTATAAGTTAATAATGCAGGATGGTAATTAATTGTATACTGCTCCCAAATCCTTGTTTATTCATTGTGTTCTTGTACTAGTACTTATGATGTTACGGAGAAACCTGCTCAGGATGGTGTGTCCTCTTTAATACTCTATAATATTGATTTTCATCCGGTTTATAGGCATAACGGAAATGATGATGACCAAGTGAGCCCGCTCCTTACTATAATCATTTGGGCTTGTTATTTACCAAGAATTTCAACTGTGCAGTCACATTGGAACTTTTCAGTTCACCAAAGCCCTGCTTCCTCTGTTAATCAAAACATCAGAGGAACCCGACTCTGACGTTAGGATAATTACTGTGATTGTTCTATCCTTCTTGCTCTGGATTCCACTCTCATATGCCATAGCTCTCCTCGAACTTCCATCGATACGCTCTGGGTAGCAAGGCTACAGCCAATTACAAAAACCTCGATGAATTCAAACGCACATATGCGTCTGACTTTCTTCCTCCTTGGTCTCGCTACAGTAAGTCAGCTGAATGTATATAATAGCACCCTCTAATTCTTGTTGTGTTGCCTTTGTAGACGCCTCCAAAGCGGCCAATATTCTCTTCGCAAAAGCATTGCAACGCAAGCTCGCGGACACCAACATCATTTCACTGGCCCTTCATCCTGGACCAGTGAACACTTCCATGTCAACCCATACCTGGTTCCCGCGTCTCTCCTACTTCATTCTCTGGCTAATTTGGAAGACGCCAGAAGTTGGGTCATATAACTCCTGCCTAGCAGCTGCGTCACCTATAATCAGACAAGAAGCAGATAAGTACAAAGGCAGTTATCTCGTTCCTGTTGGTAAGATTGTGGACTCTTCGCCACTTACCAGAAACGAAGAAATGCAAAACGACCTATGGGACACTACAGAAAAGTATTTGGCTGGTGAATTGGCTTAGATCTTCTTGTTGACCAGAGTCCTATTAGTATTATCTACCTATCATTCGCCAGCAGCAGCTTATATAATATGCTCAGATTTAATGGGATTTACTTTCTCCATGCAAACAGGCGCTCGCTCTGGGTTGTTCTCGACTGTCATACTTACAGGCGCATTTTTGGGCCAAACATAGATAATGATTTGAAGATAATCTTATCTACTGCCATATTTGGAGTGTCCTATCCGAATGGTTCGATTTCTGATTTTATGTGTTTAAATATAACAGAAATAAAAAAGTAAGGTCTGCCACGGTCGTTCCACATTCCTGACCGCCATGTCCTTCGCCTCCCAATTGAATGGGACCTTCCCCTTCCCTGTATCCGACTCTTGGTCTGGCTATCTCGCTGAAGCCAAATCGCACCTCAATGAAAATTCACGACTAATTACTATTGTCCTCCTTAACCTCCCTGTAATCGCTATTATCCTTAATGTCCTTCGGCAATTCGTAAGACTAGGTTCCACTTATATTCCTTTAAGTTGGCGCTAAGTTTCCACACTTCCAGCTACCACGGAAAGCTAGCGAACCCCCGTTGGTTTTCCACTGGCTACCCTTCATCGGCTCTGCCGTATCATACGGTAACGACCCCGTGAACTTCTTCTTTGCGTGTCAGAAAAAGGTGGGCAGTTAATTGCTACTTTATAAGACTTAGATGCAGTACTGACGTGTATATGCGCGTAGTATGGCGATGTCTTCACATTCATTCTCTTCGGTCGGCGTGTCACAGTCGCGCTTGGGCCCAAAGGAAACAATTTTGTTCTTGGAGGGAAATCAGTCGTTTTTAATGCTGAGGACGCATATACGGTGTGTATAACTTTCACGTTGCGTTGAATTTCATTCTGATATCTGGCTAGCATCTTACTACCCCTGTTTTCGGTAAAGAAGTTGTTTACGACGTTCCCAACGAAGTTTTCATGGAACAAAAGAAATTCGTCAAAGTTGGTCTATCGACTGAAAACTTAAAGGCATATGTGGGAATGATCGAGGATGAAGTCGAGGAATTTTTGAAGCATGATCCCATCTTCAAGGTTTATCAAGCCAACGACATCAATGAGTGGGGAACCTTCGACGTCGTCAAGGTCATGCAGGAAATCACCATTCTCACAGCTTCCAGGACTCTGCAAGGCAAAGAAGTCCGAGGTGGACTTGACAAAACCTTCGCCGACTTGTACAATGACCTTGATAATGGCTTTACTCCTCTTAACTTTTTGTTCCCCAGTCTTCCATTGCCGAGTTACAGGAGACGCGATGTTGCACACTCTAAGATGAGTCAGTTCTACGTTAACATCATCAAGGCTAGGAGAAATGGAAACAATGATGTATGTCGCCTTTTTAAATTCTCCAATAATCTCCAATGAATCGAATCATCTCCAGCACGAACACGACATGATTGCTGCTCTTATGCAACAGAGGTATCGCTCAGGAAGGCTACTCAACGACAGGGAAATTGCTCACATGATGATTGCTCTCCTTATGGCCGGCCAACATACCAGTTCTGCAACAGGATCATGGACGCTACTCCACTTGGCTGCCAACCCCGATATCGCGTTAGTTCATTATAGCACTTTAGCATTGATTTTTTCTCACATTTCTTGGCTTTTATAGCGAAGCTCTGTACCAAGAACAAGTGGCTAACTTCAAGGGTCCTGACGGTAAACTGCGCCCGCTTACTTACGAAGAACTACGCACCTTACCCATCCTCGATTCTGTCATCCGCGAGACACTCCGCATGCACCCTCCCATCCACAGTATCATGCGTTATGTCCGTGACGACGTCGCCGTTCCCGCCACCCTTGCTTCACCTTCAGAGGACACTACCTACGTCATTCCAAAAGGAAACTACGTTCTTGCTTGCCCCCTTGTCAGCCAGGTTGACCCAAGTACTTGGAAGGAAGCTGATAAATGGGAGCCTTCCCGCTGGAATGACTCGGAAGGTGTGGCAGCCCAAGCATACAAGATGTACGCAGACGAGAGTGGCGAAAAGATCGACTACGGATTCGGTGCTGTAAGCAAGGGAACTGAAAGTCCCTATCAGCCTTTCGGTGCTGGCAAGCACAGATGTATTGGCGAACAGGTGTGTTTGTTGTGCTCTTCACTACATCTCAATCTTTTTTGCTAAATATGTCGACAGTTTGCCTACCTTCAACTCGGCACTTTGATTTCGACAGTCGTTAGAGAAATGGAGCTGAGGATTGACCAAGTGCCAGATCACAACTACCACGTAAGTCTTGCCCATCGCGTCATCATTCTTCCTCGCATCTAATTACTTTGTTATAAGACAATGATTGTTATGCCCAAGACGCCCAGGACAATTTCCTACCGCAGAAGAAAATTTGATTGAAATACTTCGTCAAAATACCCTTAGTAATCATCGTAGACGTTTTATGTATGGATCTAATGTTATGCACACTTATTTACCTTCGGGGACCAGAATAATATCTACAATTATCACAACTCTTGGACTTAGGCGCAGTGCGCGTGCAACGGGGGAAAGACCTGTGCTTGAGTAGCATCCTCGAATAACCCTGAACAAGTGTATATGATATCGACAACTGTGAATATATGACAATTTATCTACTCATCACCACCGTCGTCGCTTTCCTCGTCGTCACTTGCGACACCAATCACTCCGCCCTTCCCTTCTTCCTTCTCTTTCAGAATCTTGCCAGCCTCACGTAACTTGCTGGAAAATGCTTTTCGTGCGCCCATGTTGGACCCAACGTCCCAGATCTGGAGTTTGGCCTTTGAACCCGCAGCGGCCAATGTCAGTGGGTCATCCGGTGAGAAAACTGTTGAGAAAACTTTGCCCTACAAATATGTGAGCAAAAATCACTTTGATTTCCAGGATTGATCAACTTACCACTCCGAGATCTCGCGACGTCACTAGGCTGACACTACGTTTACCGTTTTCTTCATCGACGACATTCCAAACCTTAACAAGCTTATCGGCACCACCAGTCGCAATGCATCCTCTCATGTGAGGATTAACGTCAAGTGAAGAAGTTGCACCATCATGGGCCGCGAGAGTGAAGCGAGCAGGGGATGGTTGGTCAAGGTTAGCAGGCAATGTTCGTGCGTCGAAATTGAGAACAAGGCCATTTTCTAGCGATACCTGTGGTAGAAGGAAGGATAGAATTTATTTCGGAAGATCAGGATGGATGGAATTATAGCTCACGTAGAATCCGTAGTTCTCCCATGGATCCCAGCACACAGCTTCAACATCGCTTCCAACAATTGCTCCAACACCGGTAGTTGGTGCTCTTGAATCAAATGTCCTTACAGTACGATCGAAACTTCCGGTTAACAGAACCGTGGGTTCCTTTTCGTTCCACTTCACAGACTGCACTTCACCCTTATGCACATCAAAGCTGCGAATAGCACCTCCTGCATTCTCGCCCTCGCCGTTCATTGTAGGATCACGGCTAAGGTCCCAAAGTTTCACGGTACGATCAGCACTTGCACTGGCGAGCAGATTACGCTGATGTTTATTCCAGCTCAAGCCAAGTACGGCGCCGACATGATACGCAGATTGAGTTTCACGATGTTTCGGTTTCTTCTTCTTTTTCTTTCCTGTACCGCTTGGCACCGGTACATGAGCCTTCGTCTCGTCAGGTCGACCAAGGATTGAAGAGGGATACATGGCTTCTAGGACATCTAATGACCAGATTTCAATCTCTGGATCAAGAGTACCGACAGCAATGTAATTCCCAAAGCCCGATTTATTGGGGCCATGTTGTGAGTTTGAGGAAGAAGAAGCGGGAGGGAAATCAAGCCATTCAAGGCAAAGAGGGAAATTTGGGAGCATGAGGTCGTGGTGGGCATAGAGATTTTCTTGTGATTCGTCGTAAACGTAGACTTCGAGCTGTGAGATTTCATCTTCTGTTTTCGCGATAACGATGAGGTTGTCCGTCGGCAGGACTTCCAGCTCTTCTCGCTCGTCGTCATCTTCCTTGAAACGAAAAGGCTGAGTTAGGGTACTGGAAATGACTCAAAAAATACCATACATCTTTTACGGTGATATATGGGTCTTCTTGATTATCTTTGTAGTACGTTAAACCCTTAATATTGCTGAATGGGCCGACGTCTGGTAGTAGGTAGATTTAGACGTATAATTTGGGGTGAAATTAAGAGTGCTTACTTGTAGTTTTTGCATCGTCATCGTAATCGTCCAAGTTATACTCTGCAAGATCGTCTGCACTTGGTTTTGGTGCAGCATCGACGTCCATAGCGTCCTCATCTTCACTGAACAAGATAGGTATTGACTTTTTAAACCTTCGCAGAATTGAGCTTGCACTCACTCTACCCAGTTGGCTTCATCGTCATCGTCACCTACATTATCGTCAGCTTCGTCTCCCTCAGCACCTTTTCCCATTTCTTGAGCGGCTAGATGTGCGCGTTCGAGTTCGATACGAGCATCTTCAAGTTCGATTCTTGCAAGGGCACTGACACGCTCCAGCTCTTTATCGTCCAAAATATACTTTTCGGGGTGCTGAGCAGCCACGCCTCGCCTCACCCAGGCGACGGCGGAAATGAGGTTGCTCATTGTTTTTAAAGGGCGTCAATTAGCATTGCTGATATTTTAGTCGACTTTCGAAAAAAATTGAAGCCAATGATGTTAGATGATAACATGCACAAAGGATGTGGTCTTAATGGGGATGATTAATCGGGCGCTCGAGTAAAGCGATCATTCAGTGCGGACAGCTTTCCACAGCTTTCTACTTGCTTTAAATTTTCAGAGTCTCAAGTAATCCAGCTTCAGAAACAAATAGCATATCAAATTACGTTCTTTAACTCAATACAGCTTCAAGGACTAGTACTAAGTGGTGCATTATTGACAACATGATAAATTAAAAGACTGACTCTTGCCGCACGATAGGATAATTGGCTACTAGTACTTAGTAGGTAGTCCCGGCAATATGTATATATCCTTATAAAGTAAACGAATCATTTGAGCTTAATTAGGTTGTTTTCTAGAGTCAACGGCACTTACGTGGGCCTCTCGTTGCTTATCAGCTTCACGCGCAATGACCCCAACGCGCCTTCAACGAATGGCTATGGATTTCTTGAAAAGTGCGCCTTTTAATGTTGAATATCAGTGTGCATGTCTATAGATACTCCAAGGCAGCAAATATGTATGGTTGATCTTAAGTTTGCAGGGGTTGTTTCTGAGAACATCAGAACATCACAACCGGCGCTTGGTAGAACGCCACACATCCACCCTTCCCCGCTAGTGGATTCCAAATTCCTCACCCCCTCACCTGGTCATATTTTACAACCATCTTAAACTGTACATGGATACGTTTCTGATCACGGTATATAAATATATGCAAGGGTGTCCCATAACCAAGAAGTCCGCGATATCACCCCACGCGTGAACGTCAACTGTCGACTATTCATTCAAGATGCCCGGAATCCTGAGCGATCGGATGATGGGAAAAAGACTCCTTGGTAAACAAAAACTAGAGAAGTACCGATAATACAAAGGTTTCACCATACATGATCCATCCAGATGGAAGCATTCGCAGAATTTGGAGCTGAACGCAGCTATAATTGATTGTAAATGTATGATGTGAGTGGGAAAATTATCATTACGTTTAGAAAATCAGGTAAATACCACGACCCGGAATACTACTAGTAAGACGGCTTGCTGAAGGTGCGATGCACCTTCATATGGCCTCCCTGAGTTTCTTATCTACGAAAGAAACTTCTTTGCTGACTGTGTATTCCCAGTGCGGTCGTAATACACTACATCGTGGTACTACCTATCTGCTGCGCAGAAGTTTTTGTCCGTAAGCAAAGCAATTATAATCGTTTATACCATGCCGAGATGCAAATCACTTTATGGGATTACA
>Ga0247779_1000067_pt1 | contig 87958 bp, 85 predicted proteins | sample UWRJL221509R5_FD_179925 | JGI IMG/M metagenome (GOLD analysis project Ga0247779, IMG submission 179925) | Plant litter microbial communities from Arlington Agricultural Research Station in Wisconsin, United States - UWRJ-L221-509R-5 | ecosystem: Environmental > Terrestrial > Plant litter >... | reverse complement strand
TGAAAAGAAAGTACGGTACGTAGGGCCAGTCAAGTCGTGTTATACCACTTTACTCTGCGTCTGTAGGTCCAAACGCTGGTTCACGCGCGATTGGAAAATATTTACTAAACATCACCAACGACCAGTTCCATCCCTTCAACAGACCTCAATGATTAACACAATAATTTACAAATGGTTCCGCTAAGTATATTACATAAATACAGCTCTCAAATCTTACAACCGTGATTCACCCATTCCACAGAGTTCAATGCGAATCCTCAATTTAGAAAATCAAACAAGCTTGGCCAAGGTGATCGTGTTTTGCGACACGTCTGTGGAGAAGTATGCGTTCTTGAGGAAGACATCTCCGACAAGCCACTCATCAGGGCCACCGATATCACCTGAAGTGATACCAGAGACACAGTCGCCTTGGGGGTCGTTGGGGTCGACAGGTTGGAAGGCAATGTCACGAGGGTCAATGGCAAATTGTTGTCCGCCGAATGTGAATGCAACGCTGTCAGTGAGTGTACATGGGACGGTGAATCCACCTTGTCCGTCTGATTTAGCACCCTGGATGTTCTGGTGAAGGGTGGCGGCATCAGCTGCGGGGACGACGATGAGAGTTGTTCCTAATTATCAAAATGGTTATAATTAGTTTTCTAAATCTCATTGTGTCGAGTTTGTCTTTATTTCTCACCGGTGTCGAGGATAGCAGTGCGTCCAGTCAATCCAGTGTCGGCACCATTGACAGTAGCAGCATCAACATCAGCTTCCCAGAATCCATCTTGATTGACATTTGGCACGGTGACCTTAGTTGCGGCATCAAACTTGGTGGTATCGAGTGAACTGCGTTGTAAACAACAATTGGTGAGCTACCGTATCGACGTGATAAGATTATACAACTAACCCAAAAGTAATCTCTCCGTCGTTGAGATTATCAGCGAGACGAGAAATCTTGTAGGAGACGATAGAGTCTGGAATTAGCTTGGCAGCAGCGAGAGACTCGACGGGAGTCAAAGTTTGTTGCTCAGAGAGTGACTGATAGAGATGATGAAAGTTAGTATCATTCAAAAACTAAAGATAATAAAAAACTCACGGATTGAGCAAGACCCATCAGACCATCGAAAGGCGTGTCATCAGAAGAGAAGTCAACACTCTCCGAGGTGGCAACTCCGAAGGTGTGCGCCTTCAAAGTGAGTCCAGCGATACTGACATCATCGTTGACAATGTCCCCGGATACTTGACCAGTGCCGTATGTGACGGAGAAGGGCTTTTGTGTGTCGACAAAAGAGCTGCTGCTTTGGGTCCCAAGGAACTTATGGTTTCCCTGTGAATCGTCGAAGGTTCAGTGGCATGCACCAGATCTAGAGATTTTATATGACTTACGCAACCACCTCCTGCCTGAGATTGACAGTTTTCAGAGCCAACCCAGAGGTCTGCAGAGCCGGAATCCATGAGGATGAGGAAATCTTGAGGAGGAGTACCCATCTGGACAGTGGCCAAGTAACCAACATCTTGTGCCCTAAATATCTTGAGTATAATGGTAAGAGCATCGAAAAACCGAACAGGGCTTACTCGATATCAAGACCCAAAGAGTCGTTATCGGTGGGCTGGTTAGCTACGGAAACACCGGGGATATTACCAGCAGCAGCAGGTTGCGTTGAATTTTGTCCAGCACCAGCACCAGCACCAGCACCAGCACCAGCACCAGCACCAACACCAGCACCTTGTTTACCACCCCTTCCTTTACCACCTTTCTTCCTGGCAGATTGAATAGTAGCGAGTGATGCACTTCCCGCTTTAGCCTTGGCTTTTGCAGCGGTAGCAGATTTCGGGACACCGTGACGATTGTAACGTGCCTCAAGTCTTTTTGAAGGGACACCCATGCGGTTGAAGCGTCTTTCCAGACCTTCAGGACCTTCGATGGCAAGAACTCGCCTCTCGAGCCTTTCTTGAAGTTCTCGAGTACTGGGCTCCCTAGAACCTGTCATTCGTGCTAATCTACGGATAGCACGGTTCGCATGTTGTTGAAGATACTACAAAGCACATGTGAGAAACGGACGACAGTGCTGTAAAGCGTTCAACTCACAATCTGTCCGTGGATATTTCTGTTTTGCTGCACGCGTTTGAGAGGAAGTGTAACAGGAGCAGGCGATCTTCGTGCGAACGGGACTGCATCCACAACCTGCATGGATAGCATGAACAGGACGCCTGTTAATAAGACTGACAAGGAAGAGGAAAGCTGCATGATGATTTAAAAATGAAGATAAGATTGGTTGTAAGAAACGAGTGCGGAGAAAAAGCCCAACCAGGGGCGACTGTTAGAAAGGGAAAGGTAAGGAAGAAATGGAGCGGGTTATTGTTGCTGATTATATAGGAGCATCGCTCACCCAGGCATGCCGACAGTCTATTCATAACCGCTGCGATTGTTCATCTTTTGCAGATGGGAATCCTTGTTACCCTTTGTTCTCTCTCTATAAATAGTTATACCGTGCTTCGTTTTGTTCGTTGTAATGGCAATGCACTATTATTAGACCTCGAAACATTTGCGATGCTCGAAATCCGACTCACATGCGACGAGTAATATGAAGATACTGATATCATGATAATGTACTCGCTGACAACCACCCACACAGCTCTGCGTACGAAAATCCGGGAGTGAGACTGATCTCGTCATTAACTCTCCGAGAGCTTATGAACAACCTCAAAATCTCGAGTTCACTTGCGAATATATTTATGAACAGTGCATGCTGTACATACATAAGGAACCATCTTTCTTGGAATTATAGTCGCGATCGTGCAGCTGCGTCATCAATCAGAGGATTAACCAGTCTGATATCCTTCTGAATGGTTTTCAGGGCATCGCAATACAAATTAGACTGCAAAGGATATATCAATTGTTGGTCATGATAAACAAGTTCTAAGGAACGTACCCTGATCAAGCCCCAGACACCCATCGCAGCATTTGCACTGACTTTATTCGCTACTTCTTCCGCCTTTGCCAGTACATCTGCCGTACTACCTTTTACAATATAGTCAAGCAAACCATCTGCAAGTGCTTCCGGTGCGGTGAATCGATGTCCTTCGAGTGCTATCTTTCGGTGAAGGCGGTGATCCCCGATTTTGGCCGCAAGTATCGCCGTAAAGGACAGGGGCCATGGCGCGCCGAAATGGACCTGGAAATAAATTGAATTAATCCCTTCGAATGCAACGAGAAACGGTGCGAACCTCGTTCATGCAGAGCCATGCGTTGCGCGAGCTACCATCAGTCATGACGCGGTAGTCACAAGCAAGAGAAAGCATCAAGCCACCAGCATAGCAATGCCCGTTGATAGCAGCAATTGTAGGTACTAAAAAAGACGCAATTTAGGCTATTTCTTAGAGGCGAGTGTAAAAATAATAACAGATATCATACTTGGGAACGTAAGCAACCGAGTTAGCATGGGGTTAAATGTCACTGGAAACTAAGGTAAGAGTTATGGCTTCAATATATCATATGAGACGCACGTTGGAAGAAGTTCGGATCTTTTGTAGAGTTCTCGAAGTCAAGACCTGTTACAATCCATTGAGGCGCGTAGTTGACTCAGATGACATGATCCAACAGACCGTTGCTGAAGAACTTGTCTTGATCTCTCTTCCCAACAATGATGACCGCTCCATTTGCCTCTTCTCGATTCTTATTCTTGAGTGCAGATCTCTGTTGCTCTCGCCATTCTCGTTCGATGTTGTCCAAAGCCGGCATAAAAGCCTTGTTAATTAGTTCTTGAGTAAGCCGGTTGTCCTTTCCATGGTGAAGCTCAATGATCCACAAGGAGTGTTTCGCTGGCAGAAGACGTTATATAGGCTAGCACATACTCTGGTGCAGTGAAATCTGAACGTACGATGCGTAAGGGTCAAGAGGGGATTTCCAGCAGGTAAAGAGACAGTTGCAGCCATAATGATTGTCGAAAGAAAAGGTATTCTTCGTCTTTGTTATTCAGTTAAGACTAGGTTTTAAGTGCTTAAGCCACTTGAAACTCAAGAGCTGCTATGGCCGGGTATGTTGAGCCCGATGCGGGGTCATAGTACTGTCAACTTCGGCTAAGTATGGGGGATGGAGGATGGCTGATGGGGACATGTGATTTAACCACCCTGGAGCACCGAATTTAGAAATTGAGTGTTGTCCTTGCCAAGCAGCGTCAAACATTCACTTTATTCAACACCATGCCGGTCGACGAGGCGAAGGTCGCTGAGATCGCAGGTATGTTTTAATGCATCGAATAATTAATTGGGACTCATATTTGACAGCTACACTGAAGGAGCGCGAAAACCTTATTCGAGAGTCATGGGTGAAGGCTATGGAGATACGTTTAGTGCGCGACGAGTTGGGCAAATGCCATGATGCAGAAGGTGTCAACCACTACGAGAATTGCAAATGGCTCTCAGAAAAGTACTTGAGCTTGCTGAGAACAAACAGGGTGCGTCATGAATTCATCATAAGTTCGTCACATTGACTAACGTTCTTCATTCAGGTGAGCGGATACAAGAAGATTGATGTTTGAATTGGCTCCCGAGCTCGTCCGGCGCGTCACATTTCATTCTCCCACCGCCCAACTTCATGTATGCACATCATTATAATGCAACTACACACTTAGAAAGCACTCATATGTTTGTTACTCGTGGACTGGTCGTCAGCCGACAAACCTGTGTCTTTTGAAGCGGGGGTTACAACTTCGGTAATGGGGTTTCGGAGAATCGCTATGTATAAGTCACCTTACCCACCAGAAAGGGGATGTGCGTTTCAAAAGATAACTCAATAATAGTATGCTCTATGGCGATGTTTGTTGACAGTTATTCTTTCATTTGGGTTGTGAACGTTTCTCAGTGGTGATACAGGGATCTGGTCAGAACTCTACTAATACTAATCCCAAGTACAGCTATCAGAACGCCCAGCTTTGATGCGCTAAATTCAACTCTGTCAGGCCGATATCAGCAACATATCAAACATTCAGTAAAATCGGACATACAGCGCTGCATTTCCTTGGTTATTGGTTGACGTTGGTTGTGTTCCACTTTCAGAGCCTGTTTTTGGTGAGCTTTGCGCAGCGGAGGTTGTGGATGTTGAACCGGTGGCAGTTCCTTGACTCCCTACCAGAGCGCTAGAGTTGAAAACCTTTGTAGTGTTGCTCTGAAGGACCCAGGAGATACCACCAAGGACATGAGAAATGAACAAGTCGTTCTAGTGGAAATATTGAAGCTTTGGGGGAAGTCTGTGTTTTTAGCACGTACCTGCCATGTTTCATTCAGATGACCCAGACTGGTGTAGAAGCTGCGACCTGTGGTCCCTCCTTGTTCGACGCCAGCTCCTTTCTCTTGGAACCAAGCTGAAAAAGCCTATATAAATTTATGTCGATTTTGTAGCGACATTGCTTGGGCTTGCCTATGGGATGTGGCGTGCCTTGGTTAAATCGCCTGGGTCCGTTATCTATTGGAAGGTTAGAAAGCTATTATAATTCTTGTGTTTGTGTATGGTAATTTACCAACATAGCTCGACTCATTGGCTGCGAGAACTACGATTGCACCAAGTGACCTTGGATCGGATTGAAAATTGTAGCTGCAGATGTAGAAAGAATTGTGACGTTGTGAATGAGGACTTAGGCTTTTCTGAACAACTTACGCCTCGTCTGGAATGGCCCATTCTGCTGGCAGCATGCTGGTACTAGGATGCGAAGAGTCCAGAACGTCCACCGTCTAATATGTAGCTGAGGCATGATATATTTATTGACTTGTTGATTAAAACTCACAAAGTTTTGTAGTTGCGGGTGGTAGTCAAACAGGGATCCTTTCATAAGAGTCAGTTACTGATGCATCGTGAAGTCGGCAAAAGAGACCAAGGACCTAGTTCTCTAGTATAGGCAGTATCATTTCGTAGTGTGTCGGAAGCAGAATGGATGCCAACAAAGTTCCCGCCTAGATTCAAGTATTTCTGGAAGGCAGCCTTCCCATTATCGTCCAGCACTATTAGTAGGCGTTAACAAACGCCCAATAGCAAAGTCGACATATGTTTGGTATGCTTACCTTCTCCTGTGGTACTCAAGAAAAGCAAGGCATCGTATCCAGCAAGGTTTTTATCAGTAAATTGCGCAGAATCTTCTGTAGCGACGAATTCCGTATCGATGGACCCGGCTTTGGCCATCAAGGAGTCAATTGCAGTCGGAATAGAATCATGCCTGAAGCCTGCTGTCGCAGAGTAAATGAGAATCCGAGCTTTCTGAGCAGATATTTTGGCGGTATGCAAAGTAACAAACAGAAGGAGTCGCAAAAGAACATGGAGGTATGCCATGTAGACTGTTGCTAAGTTACACCAGGATATGCGCAATTGACACTGGTGCAGATGACCTTCTGCTTGAATGATAGTGTTTGTTGGATGACCAAAGGAAGAGACATTCCAGTATCTATCAGCTTGTTTTGGTGAGAAACACAATATCCTTTTTAGGCCAAGTGGAGAGTGTAATATGTATACGTAGGTGTGGTAAATTGCAGGCATTAGATGGTATCAGCAACAAGTCTAGGTTATGTGGATGCAATAGTGTAGATAGGCAATGTGCAGGGGTGAGTGACAACAAGAGTGAAAGGTTGACAAGATAGCGAAGAAACGAAAGATGGAAAGGGATCAGGTAATTAATTTACTGAGGTCTGCATTCTGGTTCCTCGTAGCGGTCATGGTGATGATGGAAGTGATCATGAAGATCATCATCATCAGAATCCTCGTCTTCCCAATCATCTTCACCTTCGCCAAACTGGGATGTAAAGTCTTGGTCAAAGAAATTTTGGCTAGCCGGAAAAGACCGAGCACGCACATCGACAACGTCGCTTTCCTCAAAGTCCGCCTCGTCAACGGTTTCGGGTTGGGGGTCCATATCAGCACGCTTCGGGGGTAGCACAGCTTCCACAGCCTGCAGGGAATCTGGTCGAAATAATAATAATTGTAATTGACGAGGCACTTACCTTGATGTCAACTGTTTTGAGCCAATTCTGATCTGGCATTTCGATGTCGAACACCACATACAGATCGCCTTTATCTTGTGGTCTGCGGTAGATAGGCATACCTTCACCACGTATCACGATCGAGTCTTGTGGTTTGATAATTTTTCCCGCAGGTGTTGTAAGTTTCACCCCCCGACCGTCCAGATGCTTGAGAATGATTCGAGAGAAGCCAAGCAATGCTTCGGATAATGTGATCATGACATGAGCGAGCAGGTCGTCGCCAGATCGTTCAAATGATTCATGTGGTTGGGCATTCAGGATAAAGATCACATCACCAGCTGGTACTCCAGGCTTGCGGTTAACATATCAATATACGCGCAATTGTAAAGAAGTCAAGCAAAGGTTTACCTGTTGATCTCCGGCACCTGCAAGGACTATTCGCTGGCGATCTGTCATTCCTTTCTCGACAAAGATTTCTTGCCGTGTCTTCTCTTTAACGGTCTTTTCACCTTTGCATTTCTTACACCTGTGAAAAGAAAGAAAAATCAAACCATGTAGGCGTGCATAAACAACGATTAAGTACCTGTCCTTTTCTTTTAATTTCTCGCCATGCCCTTTACAATCAGTGCACTGAGCCTTAGATCGATGGAATGTGCCCGGGGATACCTATATCACGATGATTGAGAGCTCGCTGGGAGGGAGAAAATCCCAAAAACATACCCTTGTTTGCGTTTGAGTCCATCCATTACCACTACATGTCGAACATGGCTTTGGTTTTGCATTTCCACGGGCGCCAGATCTTCAAAAAACAAATTAGTCAAGTAGTGGCATGATGTCAAAAAACCATACCCTTTGCAAACGCTGCATACGACTTCCTTCTCCATGTTCATTTTGATGGATTTTCCGTTATAGAGGTCTTCCAGAGTTACTTTATGGGGTATCACAGAATCTTCTCCACCTCTGCGTCCACCACCTCGCATTTGGGGACCAAAATCGAATGCAAATTGTTGGCCGAACATTTGAGCAAAGATATCTGCGGGATCCATCCCTGCTCCTCCGCCCCTCCCCGTCAATCCATCCATACCACCAGCATCGTAGGCCGCCCTCTTATTACTATCACTCAAAATTTCGTATCTGTATAACACGAGTAAGCTTGACGTGACAAAGCGTTATACAAATATCACGAACGCAGCAGCCATTTCTTGGAACTTCTGTCCAGCTTCAGGATCGTTTATATTTTTATCCTATAATGAAATAAGTGACGAGAGTCTGAGGAGAATAAGGAAACTGGTCACCGGATGATGCTCTTTTGCCTGCAGGACGGCCATTTAGTAAACGATAAATTGACGAACAAAGACCCTACCTTTTTGCGATAGGCCTTTTTGATTTCATCTAGCAAAACATTAGAGGATTGACCTGTTGTAGATACTGTTGCTGACTGACCTTCCGTGGCTTCAAAGGAAACACCCAGTAGTTCATAAAGCTCAGTTTCCACAGGCACTGGAGAATTTGATTAGGTTACTAATTGTGATTGTTCAAAGAGGTGAATACACACTATTGAACCAATTTTACGTCGCAACTTTTTGAAGGAAGGAAAGAAGGAAGGAGGACGAAAAGCTAGCGAGCTAGCTGTAATTTTAGGTGTACTAGACGCGCTCGTGTGACAACTCTCATATCCTCACGTGTTGTGACTCTAGTTTGAAGCGGAGCTTGTATCAAAATTTCATCCCATTGCGACGTTGAGGGAGGACCAGGTTCTCTTCCCTCCACTGTTTTGTTCGTCCTACGTGAGTCACCTTTTTTCAATTCTATGAGATGATGTTCTATATTTTATCTACATTGTCGGACTGGTCTATCCGGACGTGACGACTCAATTTACCTGATTTCCACTTCCATCTGTCCTTCGTCTCAGAGTTCAAAATACTGACTATGTTTTTTCTCTTTTTGATAGTGATGTCTTTCTAATTTCCTTTCTGGCTATATTTGAGTCCTCCCGCGTGGAATTGAAATCATTCCAACCTCATCGCTTGTACTCGTATCTTCCATTTGTTAGGATCCAACTTTTATCTCAAATATACGATGAACTTCTACTTCGAAGTCGCTAAGACGCTGGACCGCATAGATGCAAAACAAGGTTCTATCAAAGGTCTTATTGCAACTCTTCCTGAAAAAGATAGGAAGAGGTCAGCTGCTCTCATCATCGAGACGTTAAAATGTAAGAAAACTTTGCCATGATTCAACAGACGGTGCATAATGGAAAACAAATACGTAGTTAAGCCCGTTCTTCTGGAAGTCATAAGCAAGGCAAGCCTCTTGAAAGAGGAACGTAAATTGTCTGCGAAAAAAAATCTCGTGCTTGTCCTCGTGCATGATATGCTCCTCGCGCGGGGGATACAAGCTGGGGATGGCCCCATTAAACAGGCTATTTTACGGCATAAGACTCGGTTGCATGGAGAGTTCCAGAAAATTAAAATCAAGCGCGGAGTCACTACAAATGAACAGCTTGCACACACCGGAGATGAAAGAGCAGGTGATTACCCAATTATAATGTTCACTGTTCAGGTCAAGTTCGCCGTGTTAAATTTTTTATAGCTTTAATTCCTCGTTATGTTCGCGTAAACACGTCAATGGGGACCGTCGAAGAAGTCACCGAATCACTTATTTTACGAGGTTTCGTTCTTTCGGGGCCCTTTTCTTCAAAGTAAAAACACCAGCATGTCATTATGCAGAGGCTGATTACATGTTCTCTTCACAGGAAGGGGTTTTCGAAGGACTTACATGTGCCCAATTTACTCCTATTCAATCCCAGCACATCGTTTCAAGATGATCCTCTCTATACGTCTGGAAAAATTATTCTTCAAGATAAAGCATCTTGTTTTCCCGCTCTAGTTCTCTCACCACCGGCAGCCGAAAGCAGTGTTGTCATTGATGCTACAGCTGCCCCGGGCAACAAGACGTCACATTTGAGTGCACTCATGGGAAACAAAGGAAAGGTAAGTTTACATTACTCCACTCCCAGTGTGGTATTGTATCATACACACAGCTATTTAGCTATATGCTTTCGAACGGGATCGTAAACGATTCTCAACCCTCAAAATGATGCTCTCCAAAGCAGGATGTTCGAATGTTACGCCGATCAATTTAGATTTCTTAACCACCGATCCACAGGACCCTCAATTTATCTCTGTCACCCACATGTAAATTTTTTGCTGCCCGAGTAATTTGAGAAGATGCCGTTGCTCAAATTTTCTGTTTTTGACTTTAGCCTGCTGGACCCTTCATGCAGCGGTTCAGGAATAGTGAATCGACTAGATTACTTGCTTGAAGCAGGTGAGGGTTTTTAGTTTCTTCACAGTTAACGGTAATACAATATTGTTATCAGAATCTGAGGAAGACGGTCTCAAAGAAGACCGGCTAGACAAGTTAGCGGTTTTTCAGCTAATGATGATCAAGCATGCCATGAGGTGTATGTCCGCGTCTCTTCTCCAATTTCGCTGCCTTTGAATTTTCAACTGAAGAGCCTCCTGATTTACACTTATTGGGTGTGCCCCTGTTCTAGTCCCCAATGTGAAGAGGATCGTGTATTCGACGTGCAGTATACACGCCACGGAAAACGAGCGTGTGGTTTGCAATGCGCTCAAATCTGATGAGGCAAAGGCTGGACAGTTCCAGCTTGCTTCCCGGAATGATGTCCTACCCAATTGGCAGAGAAGAGGCTACCCTGAAGAGATGGAGTCTCCAGGTAATTTATTGCTTCTCAGAACTGCGGTCATTGACGGTATGTCTTTAGATCAAGCTGAGGCTCTCATACGGTGTCTACCAGGCGAGGACGCCACCAACGGCTTCTTCGTCTCATGCTTTACAAGGGGGAACCAGACCAATTCTACAAAGCGCAAAATGGGGTCTAAAGACACAGAAGCTCCCACTCAAAAACCACGCAAAAAGAAACGCAAAACAATCAAAAATAAATTAGACTAATTGTAACAACAGTTGGTGATACTGTATTCGATACTTTCCTACATGAGCGATGATGGCTGACTAGCCATACAATCAATATCAATTCTCCAGCACAATGCCAATTACCAGAATACAAAGGATTCATAAACCTGTCATGTCAGAGCTCGAGACTTGTTGATGTTGTCGCCAATATAAAATACGAAAAAGTTACAGGTCAAGGTCGATGCAACCTGCGCTAGCTCAAGTTGATTGAAGGTATTTTAGTGCTACGAAGACGTTAGAAGTGAATAAATACACTGCGTTAGCCAAGTTACTGGGCGTATTGGCCTTGATAATACGAAGCATAGTTGGAATAATCTTGAGGTTGCTGATAGCCACCAGCCGCATAACCTGACCACTGCCCACCGGCTCCATATCCTGCGGCTGGCGCACCGTACCCTGCACCACCATATCCAGCTTGGGGTGGACGATAACCTTGCTGCTGATTATTGTTAGCGGGTTGGATCCAGGATTCTGGTCGACGCCAAGGAGGAATATTTGAACCACCAGCAGTAATATCATGGCCCATACTTGGAGCATCCCAGGGGGTCTTGCCTGGATCGCCTGGACCGGCGTTTTCACCCAGTTCAGCCATGAGGTTGGCGTATTCCGAATCAAATCCTGCCCTGTTAAGAGATGGTGAAGGACCGTTAATAGAAACTGCCTGGGCGTTAGGGTCTTTGTTGACAGTACAATCACGAGCCATGTGCCCTGCACTTCCACAAACGCGACATATGATGTTAGCTGTGAAGTTTCGTTGTTCTGGACAATCATATTTGCGGTGACCGACTCCACCGCAATTCTGACAGATTTGGTTTTCATCGTCACGAAGAGTTCCGTTGAGAGCGGCCAATTCACGCAATTGATTCCTCTTATGATCGTTCTGGCCTTCAGGGGTGGAAGCGGCCTAACAGAAGTTTAGAACGAAGCACTACAAAGGAGAAGCAACAGAAACATACGGTTTCAATGACTTTGTTGATCATTTTCACGCACGCTGCAACCTTTTCATCGGTGTCAGCCAAAACCAAGCAATGAAGGTCTTCCTCGGCATCGTCAGCATACTGATCAGGACGCGCTTTCCCTTCCTTTACGCTTCCTTTCCCTCGAATGCTGATCTTCGCCCCACTTTCTCGCTCCATCTTCTTCAAGCTGTTGCCACGAGGTCCTACAAGCAAACCAAAGAAATTGATTTCTGGAAATTCCTTGACAGGGATATAAACTTTGTCAGAGGGTCTCTGAGAACGTTTCTGTTGGTGATATTCGACAGGAGGACGAAAGTTAGGATCATTTTTCATAGCACGATCAACAAGTTTGATGCGTTCATCCTCGAGTTTTTTCCTGTAACGGACTTCACGTGTGTTGGTCCTCCTACCATGGGAATCATAGGTGGGAGGGGGCGAAGGTGATCTAGTATAAGAAATGAAATTAATATATGCGGTAATACAGAATTCAGATCATCGTATACCTTTCGCGTTCAGGGGGGATAAAGTCATTCAGGCGTAACTTGCGATTGATTTCCTCTAGTCGGAGGTGAATGGCATAATTGTCTAGCTGAGCCTGAGAAACGCCGGCGGCTGAGATGGCGGTTGGTAAACCAGGAATGTCGGTTTTGGCATCTCCCCAACGGCTGCGTCTTTTTCGAGGAGCATTGGGATCAACTGAGGGAGGTAACGTCAAGTCAAAGGGTTAGCAATTGGGTCAGTGTCAGCGAAGCTTTTGGACTATATGCATCCAGGTTTACAATAGAAAAGCTTGCATACAACCTCGAAAAGTCGGCGTTGAAAAGCAGCATGATGTCACGAAGTTCTAGCTGGCAAATCTTTCTTATGCTTACCTTTTGGATCTCCATTCACAGGAGAATCATCTCTACCACGCTTCGGACTGTCTTCCTGATGCTGCGATCTTGGGTAGACAGACGGCGATGGTTGAGCGAGTTGGGGTGCTGGTGCATCCTCAGCGGGGGCAGGACCAAAACGACGACGTTGCCCGAGTGGAACTGAAAAGGAAAAATTAATTTCTGTAACAACATCAACCTGAAAAATTTTGCTGAAATACAAACCGTCATTGGTTCCTGTGATTTGGCGAGTTGCTGGTTTCCACATTTTGTGAATTTATTCAAGAAAACGTTTTAAAAAAGTGAATAGGGTAGATAGAGGTGGGAGTCACAGTCGTCCTGGCTGCTTGCACAACGGCGGCGGCTTCCACGTTGGTTAGCTTTCAACTCCGATGCTTACTAATCAGGCCACTTGAGCGCCTGTAGTAGGAAGCCCCCCATTCTGTGCAATCATGATCAAGTTTTGTGATACAGCCTGGACGCTCAAGCAACCACAAAACCTTTTTATAGGCTGTTTATCTCCACCTTTAAATTCCCTTTCTCTGGAAGCATTTACCAGGCTGGAACGTCAAAACTTTCAGACCAACTTCTTACTAGAATATACCTCATATATTTTCTGTGTGCTCCTATATAGAGCCTATGATCAACCTTTCCGAAAAGAATGCACGTCGTTCATGCTTTGAACCCCCTGACGCTGCATCAAAGGATACAAATATTCCAGAGATTAAAGCAGGCGTTGAAATTATCTAGACGCTGTTCGAAGAATAAAACAAGATATTTCGTCGATGGAGGCAATTATTGCATCATGTCCTTCGAATATCCAATTCTCTTCTAATTTTTTGGTAACCTGACGTCATGATCTACAGGCTGGACTACATTTCATCGATGACTCATACCGTCATTGCAAAAGTCTAATTCGATGCTCCTTGAGTCTAGGTAGATCCAGATGCTAACCCATGCTCAGCCATTCTCCCCATCTCAATTCCTTCAGACCAGCGGTTTTTGACAATATGGAACATACAATACTCGCTGATAAGATAAGAGAGATAAGACTTTCATGAAAATTTACATGCATCTGGTCCCGAGCGCCTACTGATCATAACCCGGGCAACTTCGGCAACCTAACAGCCGGCGTGAATGTTGACAACGGGTACACCGTTGAATTCGTTATGGGGAGCGAGCCAAAGGTCCGAAAAAAGGACGTGTGTGCCGAAGAACCGAATGACGTTCTCCAGAATCGGAATGAAGGGGAAAATCTCGAGCTATAGGAGGTCCGGATGCGAAAAATTTAGTCCTCTTCTCGTGATAGATAAACTACTGACTACTCCATGCGTAACAGTAGCAGAAAAAACACATCAAAAGCACGGCAAACATGTGCCTTTCACCTGGTATCGGTCGGACCCTGACTAGAATAGGCAAGACACACGGGGGGGCTCGTTTTCTCCTTCCTTAAGAAAGCAACGTTTATATACCTTGTATTTTTCCCAATCCAGGGGATTTTCGGTGCATGTGGTTGGCAGCGAGGTGTAGAATGTTTAGGCTTTGTGTAATAAATAGTTTACGTTATTGCGTGTGACAATACTTAATAGAAGATCATGGGAAGATTTCTTTTTGATCCGAGAGCCATGAAGCAAACCAGAGCAAACCTTGTCAGTTCACGATGTCCATGTTTTAACATAGAATTATGGTAAGTTGAACCCCCAAAATGCAGTGATTAGGAAAAATCACAGCGAGGGTCTGACTATGTGCTTCGTCGCTTTTGCTTTCGTTGGAAAAAAGGATGTCCGCGTTCAGGAGACCAGATCTGATCATCCAGCAGATGGGCCTCCACGACTGCATTGAATTGAGTGATAAAGATGCGGGCCATGCCATCCTGCGGGGTAAGCCAAAGCAGATTAAATAAAGCGCCCACATACTGGGTGGTCGCATGTTCCTCTGCTGGTCGTCTTGAAAAGTCAAAGCTTCAGTTTCAGGGTCGACGCGAGGCATGGGAGCGATCGTACTTGCCGTTTTGGGGGTCGATGATAATATTTCCCGATGCGTTTTGTCGGAAGTTCTTATATGTTTCGTTGTGAACCGCACGAAAATCACTCTTTCCTCCGCAACTCTCGGTTCCTTCTCCTCCCTCTATGTCCTCTAAAAGGGGTCGCAAGCGAAATGACAATCTTCCTCCCAACCGCGCCAGGGATGTCCAGAGAGCATTTCGCGCACGCCGCGCCGCACATCTCCAGGTATGAAATACTTCCCCGCTCAGTGTGAAATTTCATTCAATAAATATGATTTTCTTCATATCGTCTGCGCGATTAGGCATTGGAGCAGAGGGTTGCGGAACTCGAGGAGGAGAATGGTTGTCTGCGACAAGCGCTTAGTTTGCCACCATCCAACAGGCCACCACTAGGCAAAGGCCCGACCGGAAAAGACAGAGCAAAGCCTTATGACAGTGGAAGCGCACAGTCCTTGAATTTCCAGTCAAGCAGGGAATCCTCCTCCCCTGATTCTCCAGGATCTCGCGGTAGTTCTCAATCCCCGTCTGCCATAACCGTCTCGATGTCTTCCCGACCCATGACTGTTATCGAACCCGGTTCATGGAACGACTCTATTATGTTGAACGATCATCACCAGCAGCAGCAGCAGCAACAGCAGCCTCAACACACGACTGTAGCGGATCCATCAGAGTCGTATCATCTTGCGCCCATGTCTGCTCCTTTACCTGTTAAACCTTTGCATTATCCTTACACCACTACCACCTTCCCTGCCGCATCGCGGCCTTTATCTAGCAACATGTACACGGCTAATCAAACCACCTACTCTCATTCCTCGGATCGTCCTATGGGAAATAACTACGGTAGTCAAAGCTTTAATATTCGAGGCGATGTTAGGGACGACTCTCGTCAACAATATTCGTATCCCCAGTCTTTTGCGACACACGATCCTCACCTTCAAAGCCAGAGCACCCCTCCCCCTCCCGGAATTACTGCCTCGCACACCCATACGCATCATGACACTCAACGCAACTCACCTTTACCTTATCCTCACCGGCGATCTTTAACAGATCCACAGGGGTTTTCACTCGGTCAAGGCTTTCCCCATCTTCCCAATCCCGCTCAGCTACAGCAGCATAGCACACGGACACCTGATTATTTACGCCCTCAGGAGAACATGCATCTGGGAACGTCTTCACGTTCGGCGGCATACGTTCCTGATGGTCGACTGAACCCCATTCCTTAACAAGAATAGTTCATTTCTACTTCTACCTCGTTCTTTCTAACGATTTCTCACACCTTGGACTCGTCAATGCCATTGCCATTCTTCCCCCAACGCCCATGTTTTGTATCGCTAATCAAACCAAAGACAATAGGTCCACGAAGGCCATATACCTAGATCCTGTACTAGCATCTACTTTACATTCTTATCTTACTCTCGCTTTTCCTACGCACTCGTTGCGGAAGGATTAGCGTGCTCCTCAAAAGTTTTCCCTGTGCAATTTATTCGTCGGAGGCCGTGGACATCCCCGTCCTTTGAAAATCTGAAAGAAGGTGCGACCGTGTGGCGTTTGAAAGGTACATGCCCATCAATGTCTGATGGCAGGCAGGTTGTATCCGACTTTTCATCAGCTAGGCAAATCCTGTTTTCTAGATTTTCTTGACATCGACACGTGAATCAAATTTAACCAACCCAAATCAACCGCGAAAAATAATTTCTCTGGAGTAATGTTGGTAACTCTCCTTGCTTATGCTCTATAACAGTGCACGTTTCCTATAGATAGATCAGATAATCATCTAGTATATATTTTATAACCGCCGCCGCGGCGCGTTGGTTTCATGCGACTCAATAAGCATCGCTGAGAAAACTGCCTGCGACAGGGTTTTTCTTTCATGTATAGATGTCAAGACGACCCTGGACAGCGGATTATCGGGTGTTAAATCTCAAATTTCGTGCTCTGACTTGGTTGTTTACAGGATGGAGTTCCGACATGGTTTAATTAAGCCCAAACCACTTGCCGGTTAAACAGCTCCTTTAAAATCAGAAGAGGTTATGAAACGACACTTTGACCTCATAAAACTTATCGTTGCGCAGCGCGTTCCAGAAATATATGATGAGCTGACATACTCAGTTCCTAAAGTAAGTCTGACACAACGGTGTTTACCTACCTGAGCCTCCTGTCGGTTGGAAGGAACGCCACCACCCGAGCTCCCTGGATGGAATGTTTTAATTAGCCTCGGGATATCGATGAATGTTCGAGTTCCACGGAAAGTTGACGAGCTTTTAGCAGAGTAACACAGTCAGACGCCTGGTGGAAAGAGACCTCGCACTAACGACTAATAGGACGTAGAATGTACCTTGGCATCTCATTGTGAGTTCCGTGCATAATAGACGCCTCACACATAGGCGATTTAGATTTGTGCTGAACCACGGCTTATGGAAAAACCCACCTCGGCCGAAAACTTCCATAATATCTCCTCTATCCTTCCTCCATCCAGAAAGGCCAGGCCAGCAGGGAATCCTATTTGCTCATATCCGCCTCCTTCGCGACCCCTCTGAGGATACTATAGGCTTTCCGGTCATCAAGATATGTGAGATATGTGATGTGTTACCCCATTCTGGATTTGTTTGAAAGTTGTTTCCCTTTTAAGCGTGCCGCGATTCTTCCCGGTGTAAGTATTATGCACAAGTACTAGTACACGCAGATTTTCGAGCTGCTAAGATTGATATTGACGTTTAAAAACGCCCTCCGTAGTTTCTCTTGATGGCCACTCGTTCCGGAATCCGTGCAGTGTTGCCCGAAGTTCCCGTTATATGATCACGCTTTGCATGGTCGTCCCCGCATGTGCGCTTTCAAGCAAGTGGAACAAGGACACGGCCGGAAAGGCCCTCCGAGGTGGTGGTGCGCTCTGCAGGAAGCTCAGGGTATGCAGCTGATCCCTAATGGCAGAGAGTGTTTCGGTTTTAAGTTTTAGATCGAAGGGATGGCCGGTTAAATATTTTGTGCTGAAAGTTAAATGACTCGAGAGACTCCATATAACAGAAATAATATATACTAATCCCTACAAAATCATAGCTGCCGTGTCATCTTAAGGCTTGGGAACTCTCCTATATGCATTGACTGGTCTCAGTATGCGCGCCGAGGTTATTCCGAGTTGCTTAGGAGTAATTCTGTTCTTACGAGCATCGTAGTATTGTGGAAAGCAAGCCGTTAGCTGTCCCATCTATCTTTCTACAGCAGGCACTTGAAATTTTACGATGAGCATGGAGACGTTGCGATAGAATCTGACTTAAAGGGCATCATATGCATACCATAATGCGCATCTCCGCGGCACTGCTTTTGTGAGAAAGGAATCCCGTCCGTTATGGACGTCCGAAAGGAATGTAACTTTGTTAGTAAGGATTATACATCCTATGTGGCCTTGCAGGTAAAGTAATTTGGTTCTATATGATGCATTGGGTGGTCTCCTTCCTGTTCGCCATACAGATTTATGGTGGAAAATTAGCGCCGTGAGCACCGATGCCAGTGAGTTGTTAGCCTCCATTTGACGCAGCCAGTACATTGTTTGTCATAATTTTTTGTGATAGTGATAGTAGAGAGGTACTACAGAGTGACGAGGCTATGTTTTCTCAACAATGCGCAAGTGCTTTTCGACGACAGTTGTGTTAACTTTTATGCCATCAATGATTTCAGACGTCACTGGTCACCTGCTGCTTCGGCACCTATTTATAGATCCATACTTGCTCACATGTGATATGCCGACTCGGAACGGCAAAGCGGCCCCAAATACCTGATTCTTGCAAGACGCCTACTATAGTAGTCTGTCAGTGACATACATACGTATACGTATTACACTCTCATCTTCCCCTATCTTAGACTCTATTCATTCGTATTTATCCAAACTGCCTCGCTCTCACTCTTCACCTTCTCCGCCATTGTCCAAGCAGGCTTCTGGACGTAGTGAGAACAGGAAATATCCCCAAGTAAATGGACAGAGATTTAGAAGAAGGCAGGGATCAGCAGTTATAGATGCTGGCGAGAAAGCAAAGACGCTGGATTGGAGCACGAGCTATCATGCTGGATCCTCTAGGTGCGCTTTTTTACTGTCTTTTGTACCACCAACTCTTACTGTTGTGTGATTTGCCAGCTCCGGGTCGAGATATAGTTCAGATGAGGAGACGGATGATGACTTACCATCTGATTTGCGCGGTAGAGATTTCTCTGAGAAAAGATTGCACAATGTTGGAAGTAATAACAGACTGAAGGCAAACCCGATACGAAACCGCAGCCCGCATGGCAACTCTTCTGGCGATTCGACTGCCACTGTGACAAAAAAACACAAGGAAAAACGTACAACATTTGCCCGTTCGCGTTCTCCAGCAATTTTACGTGCTTCAAACAATTCAAAGGCGACTCTCAGGAATAGACACCTATCTCCCGCCGTTTCCAGGAATCCGCGTCACAACCTATCAAATCTCGCATCCCAAAATTTTTTAACCTCAAGCTGTCGTATACGATTGCCGCTGCCACTTTCTTCATCAAGCTTAGTGTTTTCCATTGATAGCAGGAAACTTGGGGAATCTATACTTCTTTTAGGGTCCTTACTATATGCGGCATATCATACAACAACATACCCAAGCCCAATAATACCATTAATCACTACTGCGGAAACGCACAAATGGCTGGCACTTGGTAACAATTTCTTTCGAGTTCACTTGGGAAACCCCCCGCTGATGATGCCGGTTGCCACAGAACTTCGAATCTTGGTCGGTTTATCCCTCTCATACTTAATATGGATCCATACATCTTTGGTCCAACCCGCAGTTTCATCATCATCCTCAAATAAAAAAACGAATATATCAGTCTACTCAACGTCTGCTCAAATACGACCTGCGTCACCGCGGCTCCCAGAAAACCGCCGCCAACCTCTATCAACTGCGAGCACTCTCAACAAAAGCGATTTTGGTTATGTCTGGATGTCCGTACCAAAGAATTACCGGTACGGTGCCGATTTACTTTTACTTTGGGCGCTTGTCGTTAAACTCTGGCTACAGGGACTGCCGCGACGACGGAATACTGACAGGGCTACTTTTAGGGCCATTAATTGCGACTTCTCTGTTATTCACATCAATTAGACAGACATCGTTCTCGTTAAACATCCTTCCGGAAGGCTGGTTGATTGAACCACCGTTCATGCTCAAAAATTCAGGATTGCAACTTCCCGCTAAAGAAGCAGCCCTGCTGTCCCGCTACAGCTTGGTGGACATGAGCACATTCTGCTCCGTGATACTTCTATTCCATGTTTGTGCTTCATGGTGGGTAGAAAGGCGTGCCTGCAGAGACGGAGGTGTTGACGGGGAGCGTGCGTCAGTGCCTCGCAGTGAAGGCCGTCGCTCGTGGTACTATGTTCTTTTCTCACTTGGAACTAGCTTTGGTATGGTTACCCTCAAAATTGGGATGGAAATGTACGGAATCATGTTATGGAACTGTAAATAATTATTATCGTTAATCTTCCCGATTTTGCAAGCTGACTCCATTTTTATTTTTATAGATTTAAATATATTTGAGGCTATTATCGCTTCGTTATTCTACCAGTTCACGCTCTACGTCGCGCTTCGCTTGGCCCATCGAGGGTTTACATTAGGAGAGCTAGGCCTAACCTGTTTTGGAGCCACTGCCATCTGCCTCGAATTTTTGAATATAACGATTGCTAGAGTACGCTCTCACCTATTTGCTCCCCGATCCCTCCCATCATACTAACCTTCTATAAGATATGGCCAGTCACAACTCCATACATAAAGACCTATCGTTTGCCCACCCCACTGTTGGTCTTCCAGATAGCTCTAATCGTTGGAGCCTTCGTCACTGGATTCCTCCTTTCTCCGTTTCTTTTCTTATCTAGGAACTACGCTCAAAGACCAGCGTATAGGTTGCGCTTCCCTCATGAGAAGATACGCAACATGAAATGGTTTGCCCTTGGATTTTATGCTGGTTCTGTTCTGATTGTCGGCCTGTTGATCGGACTCTGGACGCGTTGGTGCCTAGGTAACAGAGACCCCTGGCTCTGGGTGATCTTCAGACTCGTGGAAGGCAACAACAAGTGGACTCGTCCTGCCCTTCTTTCATATTGGGCATTGCTAGGTATCATCAGTGTTGCTGGCTGGAGTCGTCAGTTGGCGAGGTCACGTAGGAATTTCCGACCTCGTAATCCTGTACCAACCCAGGTAGCGACACCAGCTGAAATTGCGCCAGTCACAAGCTCTGCCGAAACACTGACGCCTGTTTCATTAACGGACGGTGCGGGTGGTGGGTCGTCATCGACTTCAACACAATCAGGTTCTGGGCCTTTAGGGATGTCCTTTCCATCTTCATTTCCTAATATTTCGAATTTGCCAAATTTACCGAACTTACCAAACTTACCCAATGGCGCAAACATGACGAATGTGGCGGTGGATTTGTTGGACGCTGCAGATAAGCATGTCCCAACTCTGGGATTAAATGCGCGTCGAAAATTCTTTCATGGATTAGCAGTGGTTATGTTTGTTCCAGGAATAGCTGTCGATGTATGTAATGTTCAATTTCGTATTACCTTGATGAATGTAGACTTACCTATTTCGTTTCCTTCTAGCCTGCGTTTACGCATCTTTCTTTCAGCGCAGCCTTTGCCATGTTCACGTTTGCAGAATACGTGCGCTACTTTGCATTGTACCCGTTCGGAGCTTCATTGCATTTGTTTATGAACGAATTCTTGGATCATAGAGATGGTGGAACGGTCATTCTAAGTCATTTCTATTTGCTGACAGGTTGTGCGGGTTCTGTTTGGCTTGAGGGGTACGTGGAATCCATATTTTCTGTCGGTTTAGCTCTTAAACACTTTACATGATCCACAAGGCCCAGTCGATTACTACAATTCACGGGCGTTTTAGTCCTTGGTCTGGGTGATGCCGCTGTGAGTATTTATTCCGATGCCGCGTGGATACGCTCGATGCTGATGACACTGGATAGGCATCCATCGTTGGCAGAAGGGTTGGCGTTCATCGATGGTCACCCACAACCTCAAAAACGTTAGAAGGTAGTCTAGCATTTATGGTGCTAATTCTGGCAGCTGCAATTCTTCTTAGACTGTTGGGTTGTGTGGAATCATTCTCGGTATGTTTTTTGATATTTAAATCACTTATATTAACCAGAACGCAGGTCATGCGGTATCTCTTGGTGGTGATAATGTCGGGAGTACTTGAGGCACTTTCTGACCAAAACGATAACCTGACATTGCCGCTGTACATGTGGAGTATGCTTGTAACTGCAGAAGTGTAAATGTCCCAGACTACCTTTTAATGTAAATATATAAAAATGCTGTCATCAGTCCCTGTGACGTCAGCGTTCTCACGGCCTCGGTCTTGTCCGGTTGGAGAAACCTGGCAATGGAAGTATGATTGAAGTGGAGTTACAAGTCGTTACCGTTCAAACCTTTGACTTATCCATGTACTCCTCAACTCTTTGCCTGTAAATATTTCTAATGAACCAGCCTGATGCGTCCGCTACTCGGCTACAATTGGGTCCTGATTTTTCTCTTTCCACTCCCTCTTCCTCTTCTGTCATAGAGCGCCCTCACATATCCGGTTATATGGTGCAGCAGCGCTCTGCCTTACGAAAAGTTATCAGGCCTTCGACGGCTCCTTCAGCACAGCGAGAGGACCAGGTCTTCCTGCCTTCGACACCGTCAAACCATTCCACACTTTCAAGATCATCTTCAACGACGTCATTTCCGGAGGTGGGCATTCTCCATAGCCAACATCATGATAGAACGAATCTAGTAGACGTTCATCCCATGCAATCTGTGCTAGAAGACGATATTGAGTCAAACGAGTCCCTCCGAATCGGTACGTCTGATATAATCTTTGTCGGTGAATAGGAGAAATAAAAGATTTTCGTCGTAATTTAACATTTGTTAGAATCGTTGACGGAAAGACCCCTTTCGAGCAACGATAGCATCGGCGAGAAACTCGCGATTTCAAATTCGATAGACTGCGATTGGGCTACCTTTATTACGGCATACTCTGCTGGGAGATGGGACCCTCACAGAACACCCAATCCTCCAATGTCATGTAACCAAGTCATTGCAGAATCGCATCGTTATGCTGGTTATGAAACTCTCCCGAAAGCAAACGACTTCGAGATAGCTCCGGCGTCTCACACGGATGGCGCAACTGATAACGTGAAGGTTATTGAGGAAGTAGCTTCTGCACCGGCTGTGTCAAATAAACATGCGGATGAACGTCCACCAATACCTTTACCCCCATCATTATCTGGTCTGTCGGTCAACTCTACTGGTTCGATTAAATCTCGACCACCCGCCCCTTTGCGATTACCGACGCATCGTTTTCGCAATTCCTTTTCTGCCTCTTTACCTATGTCTTCAGGAACGCAGACACCGTCATCGGTATCGGATGTACATGCAACTGTCGCCACAATGCGTTGGGCAGCTGCCTGTGTTGATATATCACCTTTAGCCCTCCCTTCCCCCGAACATGAGCTAACTGACCCCATGCGTGGTGTTGTGGCCACCATTCCCGGCTCCCATTTCCCTGCCTATGATCCTCCTGATCATATGTTTACTCCAGGTGGCACCCGGAGATCAAGACTGAATATCTTTTGGGAAGGTACTACCGATGTGGACAATCTACACAATAACACTTCAATGTCAGTGGACATAAAATCTAGTGAATTATTGGGGCTTGAAGCGGCCACTTTGGCCTACGAGTCCCCAGGGCACTTTTCACCAAACGATGAGCCGTCGATTACGGTGCAGAGTCCCACTGAGCAATCTGCGGTTCAATTAGATCCTATCGCTCAAAGCTATGTAGTATCTAAGGGTCCTCCTCCTCCCGCTACTGCTCCGATAATTGCTTCGCAAGGAGACGAGCATCCCTCCGATTATTTTGGCAGCGCAGCTATCCCTTCAACACATAAACCTATACTAGTCCGCAACGGGGAATCTGTGCCTGATGCCAATGGTGCTACGTCGGTTCCAGCCCTTCCCAGAAGAGTTTGCTTAACGCGGCAGACATCTTCTCCTCTCCCGGAATCATCGCCACCCCAAACCCGTTTTCTGGGCAGCAGAGTTCAATCTGAAAGCATTACTTCAGTTAAATTGGGAAAGGCAGTCAAAGAAGAACGCATGTTTGCTGACTTGGGATACCTAGCTCCTCCATATCCCCCAGACGAATTGGAGCGGCGGCGTGCACTGTACAAGTATGTTCTATTTTCCTTCTCCGTGGATATCGTCGTTTCGTTATAGTAGCCACGGATATGTTTCGATGTTAATGTTTTTGTGATAGATTCAACATTTTGAATACCGGTCCGGACACCAACTTCGACAGGATAGCCCACCTCGCGAAGTTGGTATTCAATACGAAGGGTGTCATGATCACTTTCATTGACAGCCACGAGCAGTGAGTGTCTCTTACCACATTTGGTGTATGATATTAACGGAGTCTCGACTAGATGGTTTAAATCAGAATGTAAGTGGCCGTTCAGGGCACTATGCCATTCCCGAACCTTTATTTATTATTCAGGGGGCTTGAAGACACTCAACGGCGTAAGAGCTCAATCTTTCTGTGGACACACGATTTTACGACGGTACGCTTTTTTGTTATTGGATTGCGGATAAGTTATAAACATATTTTTCTCTTTGGTAGTGGTGATGAACCAATGGTAATTTTGGACTCTCTGAAAGACTGGCGGTTTGAGAAAAATGTTGGCGCCCTTACAATTACTATTTTCCTTGACCATTTACAACCCCATTTACAGCCGTTGGCGACTGGACCTCCTCACATTCGCTTTTATGCTGGTGCACCTTTACGGACTCAAGATGGTTTCAATGTTGGCACGTCAGTATCAAAAATCTATCCAATCATTGAAGAAAACGCTTATTTTGCATTGGAACAGGCTTGCTGTAATTGATGACCAACCACGGGATGAATTTTCTCCAAGGCAGCGGCATACACTGAAAGAGTTTGCGGTGTGTATCGAAGTACCAGTTGCTGGATTCAACTCATTGAATTGCTTTCTGTTAGGCTATTGCCATGAGGGAAATGGAACTGTGGAGCGACAAGGTCAGATCATCTTGCGTGAAGTGTACACTCTGCTGGTTCTGATACCTGTACAGATCCAATTACGGATAAGATCGCGCATTCAACAATCCGTGGGTGTATTTAAAGAGTTATCAACGCGTCAATTTTGAATATAATCACCTAGATGGAACAATTCACTCGTGAATGTTTAGAAATTGACAACGAATCTAGTAATTTCGAGCAGCACGACCTCAATGCGGGATCTTCGATTTCGATGGACAAAATGTACGATCGAGCGGCCAAGCTGGTGCAGAGAACTTTAGATGTAGAGGGTGTGTTGGTCATGGACGTTTCGCATTGTGAAGTGCTGGAATCCATGAGTGCTGAAGGGAGCATATCGGTCACATTACATCATGGTAATCCTGGTATGGAGATGACTAGGAAGAACTTGACAACTGAAGAATATCGACTGTTGAATAATTTTTTCGCGAAATATCCCGATGGCCGCATCTCGGAGGGAATTATTCCTCAGTGCTTCAAGCCCTTCTTACCTACTCATGTTCAGTATGCTCTGAGTGAGTCCTGGTTCAACTCTACTGCTCTTCATATTCGCTCATCGTTTCATCTTACAGTGGTGCCTATTTTCAACATCGATAAACAACCATTTGCGTTGCTATGTGCGTATAACACGCATAGCCATGCAAACAGATTTGTGAGCCGTCTTTCTCTGTCCAAGTTGTATTCTATTTCACACGTTTATGTGGAGCAGCTGGAAGGTTATGAACTGTCTTATTTGCGAGCCATCGGTAGGCAAGCCTATTCCACCTACATTTTGTCGGCTTACACATGATCAGGCGTTGTTATTCTCTCTGCTGTACTTAAGAGACGAATGATACTAGCGGACAAAGCTAAGGGGCTGTTTATCTCCAAGTAAGCGTTTCCGAGGAAATCATAGTGTATATTTCTAAACATCGATATACCATAGTATCTCTCACGAGCTTCGAACGCCTTTACATGGTGTACGTTTTGATATCAGAAATTTGACTTGGTCTGATTAATTATTACATAGATACTGGCGGCAGCAGAGCTTTTGAGCGAAAGCCCTCTCAATCACTCGCAAGCATCATTTTTGCAGACAGTGCAAGCCTGTGGTACCTCTCTAGTGGAAACTGTTAACCATGTTCTCGATTTTACAAAGCTCAGTGGCAATACCAAAGCTGGAGGGGTTGAGAACGTCATTGTCCCTACAAAGTATGCTTTCGCTTCTGGATTATCTGCGCCATTTTTTAAAAAGATCAAATTAGTGTCGATTTAATGCAACTTGTTGAAGAAGCAGTTGACGGGTGTTGGATTGGACATCGGGCTCGCACAGCTATAATGGATGACTCGGGCATTGGCAGCGTGTATGCACCTCCAAGAGAAAGTCAAAAGTCTCCTCCTCTAACTCTTCAAAACCACGTCGAGACCATCATCGACATTGGATTCCGCCCTGAGGTAACGCACATCTTCCCAATGTTCTTTCAGTGATGTCAAATCCTTGTGTTTTAGGGCTGGTTACTGAAATGCGAAAAGGGGGGCATACGTCGAGTGTTGATGAATCTTTTTGGAAATAGCTTGAAATTTACATCAGTAAGTGTCTGATTTATCTTTGAGAAATTATACACTTACAATAGAGCGGTAGGATGGTTATGTTCATGTCGTCCTACGTCAACTACCACCATCAGCAAACGACCCTCCAGATAAGATTAGGGTAGAATTAGCGGTGTATGATACAGGAAAGGTAAATCCCCCGTCGTATTACTTCGATGTACATAATCTTACTCATTATTAAAGGGTATCAGTCAAAACTTTCTGAAGGTTAGAGATGGCCGTTTTACCTCAATCCTACATGTACTCAGTGCCGTACTTCTTGTTGTAGAATCAACTGTTCCATCCTTTTACGCAGGAGAACCCTCTCCAAACAGGGACTGGTCTCGGACTTGCGATCGTCAGTAGTATCGTGACTTCTGAGAATGTCGGCGGTAAGGTTGATGTCTGGAGCGAAGAAGGAGTTGGGACAGAGATAAAGGTTAACTTTCTTGCTGAAGCTCCAGAGACTGAACAACTTGCCCGAGATATGAAGCCCTTCCGAAGCAATCCCTTGGAACCGTTACCTACGGTTTCACTTGTTGGCTTTACGAATCCGCACAAAGGTACCCAGCTTCTCAGAAGTGTTCTGGAGTCGTACCTTCTTTCTTGGTGGGACTTCCGAATTGTGGACGTGGATGGCGATATTGTGATAATCAATGACGACCCAGACATAATTATAACTGCAACCGAGAACAGAGATACTCGAAAAGCTTTCATTATTCTTTCCGCCTCCAGAGGAAGTCCTACCATAATGTCCATTGCAGCAGAGCATGAGCGTATTGGTGGGTTTTGTCGCATCCTTTATAAGCCTGGTGGACCTTCCCGGCTTCGGGAAATCCTCAAGCTCAGTATTCATGCACTTAGAATCGGCAAGTCTGGTCGCGCTTCCCCCGCAGGCCCGGTAGCCAGTGGCGATGCAACTGATGGACCTTTGGACCGGGAAAGGGCTGGTTCGAGTATGCATCGACGAAACTCAGAGGAGGCAGGCACGAAAAATCAAAAATATCAACGCAGGCCTGGCATGACTCCACGATCATCCACAGCTCATCCTGCTCTATCTGCATGGCATGGCTCAAGGATACAGGAAACTCATATATTCGATTCGTCCCCTTCAGGACAAAGTATATCTCCCGTAATAGCAGAGAGTGCATCCTCGTCGAAGCCATCCAGCGACTCAGGAACAAACCTCCGAGTTCTCGTAGTAGAGGACAACAGCGTTCTTCGGAACCTCCTGTAAGAATAAACCGCAGTTTTAAAGTCAGAATGCCCTGTACTAACAAGTGACACAGAATCAAATGGCTTTCAATCAAAGTAAGGCTTTCGCTCCACGTTAAGCCATTGTGTATTTGTTAATTTAGTTACAGGGTTATACCTATTTTTCTGCGGAAGATGGTCAAGGTGGTGTCGACGTTTTTCGGAATCAAGGACCATTCGAGTAGGATCTGAATGTTTACTCTATGTGCTAAAACATGCTCATAAGTTTTTAGTGTCGTTCTTTTAGATCTTTCCATGCCCATCCTTGACGGTAGGCTTATGATTTACTTTGAGATTCAATATCTTATACTCACACCACATGCATAGGTGTTGATGCTACGAAAGAGATGCGCCGAATAGAGGCGCAGAGAAAGAAAGATTCACCCGAATACCAACCAGCGCGGATTTTGGCCCTGACAGGAATGTCTTCGTTGGAAGACAAAAGGAGAGCGTTTGATGCCGGTGTCAATGGATAGTGAGTTCATATGAATTTTATGTTGTATTTCATGGATATATGACCTGCATATTTTCAAGCCTTGTTAAACCCGTGTCTTTGAAAATCCTGAATGAGATGTTTTGCGAGCTTGGATTGTCGTAATTGACTGGCATACAGGAATGTTTGATAACATCGCAATAACACAAATTCGTAGTATACAAACGATACCTTCTGTCAGTCTTTCTCTCTTGGACCGATGATGAGACAAATTGACCTAAAATCATAGGTTTACAACATTTTTGTAACTGCACACCCTTGCATTCATCATTTAACTTAATACTATCTTACCTACGACCAGCCATTTAACGATGATTCACAGTGGTCATCAACCTTTCACAAATCGCATTACGTCTTTACTTTGCTTCATCGTCAAACAGCCCTTTTTTCTTTTTTATATCATTGGAAACTTGTACTACATTGAACATGAATATATTCCCCTTTTTTGGCTCCTCGATCGGAGGGACAAATGCCTGAAAGAAGATAATGATCACATGAGTAACTTGCAAGGGGGTAGAGAACATTTGTTTCAACAGTACATTATGCAAAAACGATATCAAGATGTATATATATAACATAGTGCAAGCACAAGCGTCCTTGAGGGTAGGATAGGTCATACTAGACCTTTTTGGCTGAGGGGGTAGAAATACAACATTCGGATTTTTTGTTTTGATGGCCGACTCCACATTCTTTCTCCTTTTCCTTCCACAACAGGACAAAACTCCACAACAAGAGCATAAAAAAAAGATACCTGGGGTGAATGAGGATCGGATGCAACCAAATATATCTCATCCAGCCGACACCCATTCTTCTAGCGCCAACCCCGCGCATCATTCATAGTGTAGATGTTACGGAGTGGGGGCTGAAACGCTTGAAGAGGGGATGTTTAGTCAGACCCATCCCTAGTGAGGGACTGTTCGCGGTGCTTCTGGAGGAGAGCGTCAAGAGCTTCCTTCTGACCGACTGCGAGCTCTCCTGACTGGATACCAGAGTGGTACACACGGAGGAGGGAGTCGACATCGTCCATTGATTGGGTTCGGACGTCTGCGAGCTCCTTGATCTTGGAGGTGGCATCTTTGATCTATACAGACATGAATAGAAATAAGCATATGATCAATCGATTTGATTTGGTGTTTTGAGGTTTAGAAACATAAACAAGATACTAACCTCAGCATCAGTGAGCTGGAGACCGAGTTGCTCCACACGGGACTTGACGGCATTCCATCCGGTGAGACGATGTCTGATGATGGCAGAAAAAATAGAAACAGTCAGACACTCGGAAAATAAGGTGGTCAAAATGCGCGTCTTACCCGATCGAGACATAGCGCGTAAGACCGAAATCCTCAGGTTTGAGGATTTCATAGGTGCTGGGGTTGTTGAGGATGGCTTTGGCGTGGATACCGGCCTTGTGGGTGAACGCACAGTAGCCGCTAAACAGAAGAAGATTAATATCGAAAACCCGGGGTCTGATACCGAGTGTAAGTTGGTGTACGTACGTGATGGGGTTCATGAAGGGGATGTTAACCTCGACAGCCTCAGCAACCAAGTTCTCGATTTCTCGGAGCATGGACAGGTTGTACTTGGACTTGACGTATTCTGGGTTGGCGGCATAGAGGCAGGCAATAAGACCACCAAGAGGAGTGATACCGACACGTTCGCCAATGCCAAGAACGGCTGGAAATTTTATTTCAGTATGTTGTGGCGTTCTCGTCAGGGGGCTGACATGGAATACATACATGTGTCGATGTGGGTTGCACCAGCTTCGAGAGCGGTGTAGGCATTGGCAATGGCTAAATAACATACCATGATTTAAAAAAAAGTACGAATGCCTGTAATTGATTGTGAAGCTTACCCATGCCGGTGTCGTTGTGAAGATGGATCTCGATGTCGCAGGCGACGACACCACGGAGGGTCCTCACGAGATCATAAACCTGTCTTGGGTTGGCGCATCCGACGGTATCAGCGATACCGACACGGTTGACACCGATCTTGTCAACGGTTTGGTAGATAGATAGGAGATCTACAAGATCGGAACGGAAGGAGTCCTCCGATGAGAAACGAACTTCGATTCCCTTGGACTTGACATATTCGATAACCTCAATAGCGGTCTTGGTGATGTATGCCATGTCCTTTCCATGCGAGAATTCACGGAGGAAGGAGGACGTGCCAATGACGACGTCGACACCATCGACACCTAAATAAATTGAAAACTTAATCGAAGTACTACCGAGAAAATCAAGTTCAGGAAAGACATACCAGTCTCAACAGCGATACGAGCATCGTCCATGTGGCAACGGATGTGGGTGAGGATCTTGGACTTCAAACCGAGCTTGCAGATAGCCTCGCAGTCTGCACGAGATTGCTCCGAAGCAGCTGGTGAGGTGAGCTCAATGTACTCAACACCAAAGGCATCTAGGGCCTTAGCAATGGCAATCTTGGTCTTGGTGTCGAAGAAAGCATTTGCGAACTGTTCACCTTCTGGAGAGGTTGGAAAGACGCATCAGATGCATGATGGACGAGAAAGAGTTAGGCACAAACCTCGCAGGGTACTTTCGATGATATTGAAGTTGGAAACATTAGAAAGGAAATCGGCCGCGCGGGGAGCGTATGGGTTGCGCTTTTCGTTCACGTTGGGAGTTGCTCTCCTTGTGCTGCCTCGCTTGCCATTGGTACCATTAGCTCCATTGGCCTGGGCAAGAGGTACCTCGACCATGTCGGCTTTGTCAACGACTGCAGGTGCAGAGTCACCGTTTGCGTGAGGGCACATATTTTTTATTTGAGAGAGAAAGAGGGGAGTAAGGGGGAAAGAGGTCACAAAAAATGTTTATCAGTTCTAAAGTAAGCTCTTAAAAAACTTGGTCTCTGACTCATTTGGTCACCTTAACAAAGTCCATCGGCTATTTCCGCTGGCCGGTCGGCCGATCCTCTTTGAGCCAATCACATTCCTCAAAATCATATTCGCCGTTCTGGTCACGCACAGGCTTCAAACTGTACCACTATGTTACTACAATTTTGCTATCTATAAAGCTAGAGAGGAACAGACATTTATTTTACAACAGTGTCGGTTTTCGTCGGAGAGATCAAGAAACTGTCATGTATGTTGGATAACCTTTCTGCAAATGGGTTAAACAGGTTTCCACATGTCGTAAGACAAGCGCAAAGATGGTTAGGCAGTATTGTCCAGATCCTTCGTAGCGCCGAGGACGAATACTCTTTGTGCTTTTGGTATGCGCAAGAAGGAAAGGGCTTATGCTATCCGCCGCTCGCAACGAGTTTCAGCATGGACGCCCTCACAATTACGATCACAGTATGCCATTGCACAGCGTCGACATCTATACAGTCCCTTGTAGCCACAGACGGAGCAAATCATTCGAGGGGGGTACACCGAAGGGGGTGCAGCAGCAGTCAAATATGTTGGCTCATTTGCTGGCAAAGAAGCAATTCCCTACGGTATCACATACAAAAATAGTAAGTTTTTCATGCAACGGAAATTATTATATCAGACTAGAACCCACCGATTCCTCGATGAGAGTCGCGAGATTTTTGCGGTAAAGTAGCGCGGTCCGTACTTTCATAGTCGATTTTTTCTTCCCAGCTGCCGCAGAATTACCCAAGATGTTGAGGTTCCGTTTATCTGAGATGGTTTGGCGTCCGCGGCCTTTGTGGTATTTGTTCCCGCCTTCTTCCTCCTCGTCGCCTACACCCGCCAGAAGTGTTGGTTCTGCATAGTTGGATCTCTACCCGCCAGAAGTGTCAGTGTTCTCCATCAAGCCCAGAACAGTGAAACTATACCTCGAGCTCATCGAGATGTCGCTTGGTCCGTTTGGCGATAACTTCAGGGGCAAGCGCTTGAATTGGAGCCCCCTGACGAACTACTAAAAAGAATAAAAAAAGAGTGATGAAAAAGAGTGAGAGATAAATGGCAATCACCTACGCTGTTCCCTGCCTTTCTTCGGTGGCATAAATAAGTCTGGTAGTTAATGGTCAAGAGCAAGAGTTATAATTGACTTGTGGCCGTTCGGCCGAATATAGCATAAATCAGTGACGGCAATAATCTGGCACAGCGGCCGCATGTAGAGCACGCAATCTTGCATCTAAACGGGCAACGCGCTCTGACGGTGTCGAATATACTTCTTTATTCCGAACCTTCATTGCTGTTTTTTCTTCTTCTTTTCGACCTTGTACACAATATTTTACTCACACTACAGAAGGCCACACATCTCCAGAAATATCTTGATCCTGAAAAGTAGCACACCCGCACAAGATGGCACCATCTATTGACCCGCGTGGGTCTGAAAAGTATCCTCTTCATGACCTTCCTACGCCAGAACCAGAATCTCCGCTAAGGCCTCGCAAGCCATACCGCTTCTCGACACTATGTGCGACCGTCGACAACCCGGACATGAAAGATCAGTGGGGCAGTAGTTCCGTCCCAATTTACCAATCAGCAACCTTCAAAGGTGTAGGCGAAAAATTCGATTATTCGAGAAGTGGCAATCCAACCAGGAGTCATCTCGGTGAGTTCATATCTTCTGATTTTCTGTATCTCTAAAAGTATAACTCTGATCTTGATCGTCGCAGAACATCACATCGCAAAGATTTCGTCTGCGCAACATGCGTTCACCGTCTCATCAGGAATGGCTGCTCTGGACGTCATTCTGCGCATGCTAAAACCTGGGGATGAAATTATCGCCGGTGACGATCTTTATGGTGGTACAAATCGACTTCTTACCTACATCAGAACCCATGTTGGAGTGACCATCCATCATGTCGATACAACGAATCCAGCAAAGCTTCATTCCTTTATTCACCCCGACAAGACTGCCATGGTCCTGCTTGAATCACCTACAAATCCTCTGCTGAAAATTGCAGATCTCGCTACCATAAGCAAAGATGTCAAGGAAAGAGCACCCAACGCTATCATTGTTGTTGACAATACTATGATGAGCCCGTACCTGCAGCGACCTCTAGAACATGGTGCTGATATCGTGTATGACAGTGCCACTAAATATCTTAGTGGCCATCACGATCTCATGGCAGGTGTTGTAACTTGCAACCGCGACGATCTCGCTCAAAAACTCGCGTTTACGATCAACAGTGTCGGAAATGCTCTGACACCCATCGACTCCTTCCTCCTACTCCGTGGTATTAAGACCTTGGCAATCCGTATGGACAGACAACAAGCTACTACTCAACTAGTGGCCGAATATTTGTACAACCTTGGTTTCGAAGTCCACTATCCTGGACTGCCCACCCATCCTGGTCGGGAAATCCATGCTAGGATCGCAGATGGAAATGGTGCAGTTTTGAGCTTCGAGACTGGGAACAAGGAACTAAGTGAGAAGATTGTTGGTGGTACGAGATTATGGGGCATCAGTGTTAGTTTTGGTTGCGTGAACAGCTTGATCAGTATGCCTTGCGTCATGTCGTAAGTGTCATTTATTTCCACTTTTTCGGAATGACACATTAAAGCATCCACTCACCAAGGCATGCATCCATTGACCCGGCTACTCGAGCCGCTCGTGGACTACCCGAGGATCTAATCCGTCTTTGCGTTGGTATCGAGGACCCTCATGACCTTCTAGACGATCTCGAAAGAGCCCTTATCGATGCCGGTGCAATTGCTTTGGATGCTTCTCGAAACAAATTTGTTAGGGTCCCTGACGGTGACGCCTTGAGTCTTGCCGTAGAGAAATTGAACCTTGATGCTGAGGATAGGGAATGGTTGATCAGTGCCCCAGGCAAGGTCATCCTATTTGGAGAGCATGCCGTCGTTCATGGAGTAGTAAGTTTTTCCTTCTTCTTCATTCAGGGTCAGGAACGAGCGGCCAGCGGTAATGAACCGGGATCGACTATACCGGTGTTCATTCGTTTTTTCTTTTCCTCATGAACGATAGAGACCAGGAAACCTGTTACTGACCTAGTACCTGTCTTGTTTCTCTGTAGAGTGCTATTGCCGCGTCTGTGGACCTCCGGTGCTATGGCTTGACTACACCTAGACATGATAACAAGGTCTCAGTTCATCTGGTCGACATCGACAACTTCTACATTGAATGGGACGTTGACTCTCTGCCCTGGGACGCAGTAACACCAGTACCACCCGGCGACGAACACCCGGAGACACTTGATCAGAGACTAATCGATGCATTGAATGAAACTGCTCTTTCTAGCATACCTGCTGAAAAGAAGCCTGCTCATGGGGCGTGCTTGTCGTTCCTGTATCTGTACATGATCTTGAACAGAAATGAAGACCAGTGAGTCATACATCCCTTCTGCGGATGCATTCATTGCCACTCGTCATTCTCGATACTAATCCCCCTCGTTTATTTACAGCCCTACATTTGATTTCACCGCACGATCGACTCTACCGGTTGGTGCAGGTCTGGGGTCATCAGCATCGTACTCTGTATGTGCAGCGACGGCGTCACTGCTTGCTAATCATCGGATAAATCTGCCATCGCGTCCTGCTCCTTCGACCTCTGACCACGTTCATGTTTCCCATCAAGGCCGGCGCGCTATTCCTCCTGCAACAGCAGAGGAGGTCAACAGATGGGCGTTTGTAGCGGAAAAGATTCTCCATGGGAATCCCAGTGGAGTTGACAACAGTGTTGCAGTCTTTGGAGGTGCTCTTGCCTACACCCGACCTGGATTTGGCAAGAAAAGTGGTATGGAAGGGATCCAGGGGTAAGCTCCGGCTACTCAGTCAAACTTTGACTGAGCCTATCATACCCTTTGCGTCATTTCTAATCTCTTTGTATTGCCCTAGGTTCAAATCCCTGAAGTTCCTGTTGACTAACTCGAAAGTTCCACGAGACACCAAGAAACTGGTCGCTGGTGTTGGTGAGAAAAAGGCCAACGTGAGTGTTATCATTTCACGAATGTGCCATTTTAATTGACTGGAAAATTATGTCGCCAGGAACCTGAACTCGTTAATGGTATCCTGAACTCCATTCAAAGCATTAGCGACGAGGCGAGACGGGCGTTGGCGGATCCGGAGATGCCTCATGAATCGCTGCTATCCGCACTGTCTGTACGTGCATATGTCTTTGAAGACTTTTGTTCATTTTATGTTCTGACCAATTTGCTTGCAACAGGCTTTGATGGTCGAAAATCACCAATACCTGGTGACATTGGGCGTCTCCCATCCTGCTTTGGAGACTATCAAAGAAAAGACTGCCCAGCCCTATGGTTTGAGTACGAAACTTACTGGAGCAGGTGGAGGAGGTTGCGCTGTGACTCTCATTCCAGATGGTACGCATGTCTTTTCGTATCATTGCAAGCATGCTTTACACGAGGCTAAAGCGGAACACTACCTTTATAGACTTCAAAGATGAGCAGCTACAGGATCTGATCGATTCTTTGATCCGCGAAAGCTTCCAGCCTTATCTCACATCTGTGGGTGGAAGCGGTCTTGGAATCTTGTCGCCGTATCCTGAACATCGCAATCGTGGATCTCGTCAAGTGCGACACGCGCCTGAAGGATATGGGCAAGTGACTCCTCCGGACACACCAACACCCAGAGAATTATCGTCGGATGAGATCGCGACAGGACTTGCGAAGGGCGCCAGCGATCTTGACCCTTTACGTGCTCCTTTCTTATCCAGCACTGTGGCGGAGCTCCCTGAGTGGGCATCTGAACTTGGACGTTGGATGTACGTCTGAGGGTAGGGTATATTTGTACCCCTTTTCTCCCCTCTGTTGCTTCTCTCCTGATCATCGCCATCGCTGGTTTATTCAACTACGCGGTGCAAGTCATTCCGGGCTGCTAAGATCTTATCTAGTCGATGTGTGGTGCGATGTACGCTTTCATGGAACAAACCAAAAGAAATGGTTTCTGTAAATGTACACTGAATTGCTATTGTAGACTTTTCTGAATTGTAGATGTTGAAATTTTCATACAAACGACGTTTTCTTGTAATCTTCAGTCAGCAAGTTTTTGTGTAAAAGGGTGATTCATTGAAGAAATGTCAAGGATAGGGTATGCGTGTAATCTCACATTAAAGGACTAGATAGATTAATGAAGTCTACTATACCCTTTTTCTATGCGTTTAGATGACTACTTGACGATGGATGAAAACGCCACATTGAAGGCGACTCGTCAGTGATGCCTCTGAATTAGCCCTATCTAAAATGGCAGTATGTGCCATAGTTTAAGCATGAGCTCTATGCAGTAGACTCCGCCACACTTGTTCCATGCAATACTTCTCGATCTGAAGTGATGCTCTTGAAAAAGTCTATAACGCCAGGGTTACCTTGCCAAGGCGCGCGCGACCCATTTAGCCGCGCACTGATGTGACAGCCCGATCCGTCTCGATCGATCATTTACCATTTTGGGCGCGGATCTATATACGTACTTGTAAATACAAATCTTCGACTCGTCCAAAAAGTCTTCTTCTTCTAGCTTCTACTCGTCTTCTTTTCTTCCTTGCTAAGAAAAACTTGTACATGTGCACAAGTACATAGCCGCTAGGAGACCAGCTTGTGCAGAGGCGCTAGCGCTGGTAATATGGAGTTTATATCCCTGAGGGAAAATGAATTCATTGGCATTGAATAAGTATGTATGTATGTAACTGTAACTTTAAATATTATAGATAGGGTGGTTAGTTTTACTTTACTTTACTTGGGCTCCTTATGTACTTATAAATACGGGTAATAGTTATATCCAGTATATAGTAATGGCTGTATAGTATGTGAGAGTACGAGGCCGTTTCCAGTTTGAAGAAAAAAGGACAAAAGAGAGGATAACAGCAAGAACAAGAGTAGAAGTTTACTCTTCATCCGACTCTGAGCAGTCATCGAGCTCTTCAGGGAGCTCGAGAGGTCGGAGGACTACGATTCCGGTTTTGTTGACCTCAGCCAGTTGAGAACCGAAATATCTAGAGGTCTCGAAACTCCATCTGTGAAGGAAGAAGCAGAGGTCAGCAGCTGAAAATGCCATCGCGAAACAGATGGACGTACGTGAGGTTTCCAGTCATCCAGTACGCGATAGCGTCAATGAAGCGGGCCGCTTCTGGACCGAGTGAGGGCGATAGCTGCTTTCTCGCAGTGGTGTATTGCTCAACGAATTCAGCACAGCGCTCGCCAATGTAGTCTGCGGTTTCTTGGAGGGTCGTTCCGTTCTCTTGCATTAACACTGCGACGATGTTGTTTCCGACGAGGCCCTTTGATTGTTCCATGTCGTATGAGTAGATGTCCTGATAATATACTAGGTAAGATACTTTGGCTTGTTTGTGTGATATTGATTACTTACGTTCGCCCAGCAGACTTGATCGCAGACAGCTGTGAAGGCTGCCAAGAAAGTTTCGTCTTCGTAAACCTTGTCGTCGAGATCGACTCCCAGAAGACATTCTGCCAGAGTAAGGCACAAGTAGACGGCACTGTTGTTTCTTCTCAATGGGATGAAGGAAGCAAGGTCGGGAATTTGTCCTCGCTCTCGGAGTTCAGCCTCAGTCGCTACACAGTCAGTGTACGATGTGCAGAGGTCGATAAAGCGTTGGGCATTTCTAGGTCCGGCCAAGCGTAAGAAGCGCGCTCTGAATCTAAAGAAAACATATTTAATTTTGGAAGTGGTTTATGACAAATGCAAGTACGCACTCTTTTGTGATCTTGGCGAGAATCGAGCCATCATCCCATTCAGGATATTTCATGGCGTTAACAAAGACTTGTCCTGTAGCACGGGCGTCTGATCCATTCTGTTCGTCGCTAACCTCATCGACGACAAAGAGCAAGTTTACCTGGTAAGCAATGTAAGTATGATTTTTTAGCAGGCAGTTATTGAAAGACATACGAAGTCGCAGGCAGTGCGTAATTGTTCTAAATTGGCGTAGGGGTAAACAAAAGAGCAAAGGAGTTCATTGCATCCTTGAACAAAGAAAGCGCGTTTTCTGTCGGTGAAAATGTCGTAGCTGTTGATCCAAGCTCTTGATGCAGCTGATGCCTGTTTATAATGGGGATTGGTACCCGACTTGAGTTGGCAGGATGCACGAAGATCAGGAAGGAGGAACTGTTTTGCAGAGGCAGACATTGCAGAGTAAAAAAAAGCTGAAGAGAGATGAATGAGTAAGATTTGTGAGGGACCTGGGGATAAAGTTGGTGATGAAGTACCTACCCTCTTTATACAAAAATTCATGGACCAAAAGAGAGTTGACTTCTCCTGATCATCGTCGTCAAACCGGAAAAGTCGTTGCGGAGAGCCCGATCTCATCTTGAATTGCGAAAATCTAGAGATTTATTCAAAGAATTCGTGGAAGATTTCCTAAAAAGTTCATTTCCGCAAGAGAGCGGCTGTTTTCATGTTTGGAACCGATCTGGTCGATGAAATGACGCATATCTTTAGCACAACAAGTCATGGCGCTAACAATAGCCAATTTACTAGGGAACAACAACTTATTTTTATCATTTCCCAATTAGAGCATCTTACCTTCCTAAACCGTTAAATATCATTGATTCTCACAACACAGCAGTGTAATTTCTGCCCCAAAATGTGCATTTTCTGAAATTTTTATAAAAGTATAATAAAAACATGAGGCTTTTGATATGTAATGGCCAGTTTCACTCTAGCACACTCCCTTCCGAACCGCTCGGTATGTCCGATTTGCCATCATTTAGGCTGATACTGAACGCTTCTGTGAAAAAGTGGATTAAGCTTCAATTTTGTGGATTGTACGCTCTGCCACCGAGATGATTAAGCTGTACAATACTCTGCCTCAAGTGGGGACGTGCTCTAGCTGCTGGATCTAGCCTCTGTAAACTTGATTTTTTCTTCTGTCCCTCAGGCTCTCCGAGCTGTGCCGTTATCCATACGCCTCGGACTGACTACTCTATGTATTTTTGCGACACTCTCGGCGAACAGCCATCTTTCCTTTTACATTATACGCCGTTTGGACTCTTCATAAAATATGGTTATAATTACTGCACAATTATGCCCAACTGCTTTCACAAACGGGTATGCCCGGTAGGAAGGAACCGCAGTTGTCGTAAAATAGTTTGTAGATTTAAAGAAAAATACATCCCCCTAACGTACCCAACGGGCGTCTCCCTCCGCGGTTTTGAAAACGAAAAGGCGTGTATATACTCTGAGCTGGGTGACATGCTGGACCGATAAATCCTTACATTAAAGGTAATTTAGTAGTTTAAATTTAGTATGTTTCTAAATTGACAAGGTCCAAAGCCACGCGTTCTCAATCATCTTCATTACTCAGACGCTAGGGAATTAGATCTACTCTTAGATTCAGCTACCCATTTATAACTCACTGAAATTATCATAGACTGATAACAATGCAAATTTTGCCAAAACGTGTTCGGTGGCTCTTGAAGGGCAAAAGCAAACTAAATACGACACTGATCATTTCAAGGCCAGTCGGAAGCGGATCTTGCTTTTCAGACTGAGTCTTTCTCGGATTCTAACAAAACAGTTCAAGGTAAAACGATCACCTCAAGTGGTATATACATATGATGTACGTGCGTGTCATGTTTGACAAAATCTGCTAAAAGGCGCCCCCAATCTATTTTTGGCCTCAGCCACAACGATCGATTTAGTAAGGACATTGTGCACGGGTATGGAAGGACATTGCAAGATACAAGGCCGATGGATGTCTGTCGCATGACCGAGCAAGGGTCCAGCGCTCAACGCTGAGTAGGAGGAGAAGAGTACGTTGTCGACACCAATAAGATATACACTCCACTTATATAAGAAGTTAAACATTCATGATAAATTCGAGTCGTAATTGGAAGCATAAGCCCAGAAATAAAAAGGATTTGCTCCAAAGCATCTCGTTTCCTGGAGATATGCGTTCAACATTTTCATTGAAACGCGGATACATACCATCTTCAAAAGTCGGAAAAATGGGTGAAGACAGAGAGCAAGGGGAGCGGTCAGTAACGGAACGTATGCGCATCCGCGGCAAGATCGGATGTGTGTCGTACTCGCCTCCGTTCTGTGTAAGAAAATAAGAAACATTGCCGCAAACAGTTAACCTGAATAAGTAAATATATTTCGACGATGTAGGTTTGCCTGAGTGAATGGTACAGGTGCACTACAGTGCCAAGCTCGGGATCGAGCGCCTTCTGTTGAACGGGCAGGGAAGAAATAGCTTGAAGCGTAACAAAGCACATCTGGACACGGAGAAAAGCAGGCCCCTAAGGATACCCACAAACATGTGCTCTTGAAAAGAGGAGACAGGAGCGAGAGAAAGAGAGAGATTGCACGTCCCGCGGGTCGTCCAATTGGCAGGAAATCGCTCAAGGCACCCACGACGAGCTTCGAACAGATCGATAAGGAAAAAGGATGTTACGTCCTAATCGTGACGATCGTTCTGGCTACCTACATACGTGATGATTAATCGATAAATCCACCGGAAAGCTGTCACCCGAGGAACTCATGGCAGAGGGGGGTGGATTTCTCGCTAGAAGAGGTACGTAGAAGATTGAGACAGAAGTAGGGACCCATGTTCTGGTGGCGAAACGTCGAGAGTTCTGATTTCACGGACTTATCTGCCCTTTTTCTTACATAGAATCCAATCCAATCATATCTCTTGACCGTGACACCTGCGTATAATCAGGCTGGTCTACTGGGGTAATCACGAACTCACATCCGTGGAATAACAACAACATATCCACAAGGGGGGAAGCTGAAAAATGATCGACATGGAGGGTTGGTAGAAAAGCACTTTGCGGTGATGAAATGAACATGTAGATTAGAACTGAGTTTGCTGGTTGCATATACAGTCGTTTAACGCTGGCTTTGTGTAATTGTTAGGTTTAAACCATGCTATGCGGCGATACTTTACTCACTTCCTTCCACGATTGTTGTGATTACCTTGCGTTCGTATTAAGAGCGTGCCGCTAGGTTATACGTGGCCTCCGTGTGAGAGAGGCGATGGTTTGTATGAGATCGAAGATTCAGAGAGTGTGAAAGTGTCTGTAGGCCCATCCAGGGGCGGCTGATGAGATGTATTGGGGTCATCTGCCTGGCAAATATAGCAGTAAGAGTATAGGCAACTTCAGTGCTCCGAAGAGCATTAAGAGATGTAGGATGAAGATGGCATAGATCCATGGAAGCCACGGCGAGTAGAGTCGTAAAAGAAAGTCTACCTTGAACCTAAACCATAAGCGAAAAACCGAGGAAACGTTGGGAGTAAATGCATCCGAATCAAAGAGTGTATACAATTGGCAATGACGTGAACAATGCGGATAACGTGCAAAACAGGAAATGATAACAGGAGAAGGGAATTAGATATAATAACAAACCAAAAAAAAATCCTGGAGCATGGCCGTGGGCCGCTTTTTGGAACATAGCGACACCAAGTCAGAAGCATATGCGATAACTTGCATAACGCCCACTTGTTTCACTAGGACGCGTAATTTTGACCACCTGTCCACGACGGAGTCCATAGTACCGTGCAACTGGATCAGCGAGTTGGATACGAGGTAATTGAGTCTCTTTGAGGCGACTGAAGAATATCGCGGACTGTAAGCGGAAAGTTGGCAGAAGTCATTTAAACGACGCACTATTTATCCAGCAAGATCCTCTTCTCTTCTGCAGTTAGAACTTCGTGACGTGGAACCAGGGTATGATGTACGATGTTGACCAATAAATCTGCCTCTGAGAATTCCTCTAAACGGTATTCCGCAGCCATGGCCACAATGACCTGATAGAAACGGCAAAAAATGAGGATAAAGAAGCTGAGACACTCTGAAAGCCTCTTACTTTACGCGCAGACGGTGTCATATTTCCAGGAAAGACGATGATACCACGTTGTATTGATTTCTCTTCCAGGATACTGAGGAGTCTGCGATACGGCCGTAAGTGCGACATATATGCTTACTTGAACCATGTTCACCTACTTTCTCATTGTTTTTACACCAACACTCCGTTCTTCCGAGAAGAAGACAAAAATTTGGTCTGTAGGATTGCTACGCGATGTAGTATAGAAGTTCAACTGGCCCCGACTAATAATTTTGATTAAACCCATAAAAACAATTTGAGACGATTGACAAGACTCACTCGACTGTGCCACTGTTGTTCGCATACAGTTCACGGAAGCGCGCAAGGTCCATATTGATTTCTTCATCGGAGACCATAAAGCCCTAAGCGAATGAATGATGAGATTATGCATCCTGGATTATGTTTCGACCGGGGCTGACTCTATCTTTCACTAGTTCGTGGATCGTTCGGTTGACTTTCCATAGTTTTGCAGTTTCGTCGACGTCGCTCATGAGTAGTAAGAAGAATAAAGAATGACTGGAATGACAACGGTGAAGGATTGAAAAGATTTGTAACTCCGATCACTTGCATTTCTTTGGTCTTGCCTTCCTTTCAGAATGGCGCCTCACCCCACCAGTACAAGCAATGGCAATCCAGCACCTCCTACCCTCAGTCTCAATAACCAAATTATGGTATGTAAACGCGTTAATGAACGCAAACCAGTCTTTTGACACGTGTATATGTGCATAGGGCAAGTTGAAACCGGCCAAAATATTCAAGAATGCCGTCGATGCACAACCACCGCCTACAACAGGAAACCAATCACAGAAGTCCAGCAACCCTACTCCGCGCAGCATAACGGGTATTACATTTGATGATAGAGGAGACCAGATTTTGACAGCAGCAGAGGACGAAACTTTTAAGTTGTACAATTGCAAGACGGGCAAGTAAGTCTTCAGCTACATGGATTGTTTTCGTCGTACGTTCTTATCCTTACTTATGGGTAGAGTAATCAAGACCTTCTACTCAAAGAAATATGGTGTCGATTTGCCACGATTCACCCACAAGAATACAGCCATTGTCCATGCATCAACGAAAGAAGACGATACCGTAAGGTATCACTCGCTACACGACAACAAATATCTAGCATATTTCCGGGGACACACAGAGAGAGTTATTTCTCTCGAAGTCTCTCCAATAGATGACGGCTTTATGTCTGGGTCCAACGACAGAACTGTCCGACTTTGGGACCTTCGAACGCCTGTGTGCAGAGGACTTCTGAAGCTTCCTACACCCCCTGTTGTCGCTTATGATTCTACCGGCATGGTCTTCGCAGTTGCTGTGAATCATTACCACAAAATACTTCTATACGATCAAGCGAATTACGACAAAGCGCCATTCCTGACGATCGAGCTCGTGGATCCTACATTAATGACCATCAGTTATCCGCCACGACCAATTTATGTGACGTACATGTCTTTCTCGAATGACGGAAAATACATTCTTGTTGGTTGCTCGGGAGATACACACTACATCCTCGATGCCTTTGAAGGTCTTGTAGTGGCACGGTTAGAAGGTCATACTGCTCTAGAGAGGGTCAACATGAATGCGGCTCCTCTTTTTGAGCCAGCAAAAGGCATAAGTGGGGACGAAGTCAGTTGGACTCCTGACAGCAAATACGTTGTGTCAGGAAGTCTTGACGGAAGAATCCTCATTTGGGACATCCAGAGTCTTCCGACAATCCCGTCCGAGGAGAGGAAGAAATTGTGGAAACCATTGCGCATCCACCCAGTCACGACGTTAGACGGACATCCAGGTCCTTCGCGATGCGTGAAGTTCAACCCTAGGTTTGCGATGATGTGCAGCGCTGGAACGGAACTTGTTCGTATAAGTTTGTCTATTCTTCCTTTCCGAAGCTTAACGACATTTTTTGTAAAGGCCTTTTGGCTTCCAGATCCCGCCATCGATGCAGAAGATATAGCAAAGGACTTACTGAAGAAGCGCGTACCTTGAAGGTCGAGACTTGATATTTTGAATCGCTTCACTTCTTATTTCTGGTTCTTCTTGACGTGTGTATGTCTTCTTGTTTCTTCAAGAGACGGTTTCCGTCGAACACTTCATTCGTCCCATGCATTCTTCGTAGAAATAACTATGTCTTCTGGTGCTCGTTCTGTTCTCTTTTTGCTTTCTTTTGTAAAATACCAAGTGTAAATATAATATCTGATCTGTAAGGTGGCTGGGAACTTGGAAGATAAGATAAGATGTCACGGTGCCTGATGACGATCACGCGATTCATCCTGATCAGGTGTTATGAGGACGTGGCAGAGCGACTCGCGAAAGTCCAAAACCAAACCTCTTCCTCTTTCATTCTCCACATTACTTTGACCTTTGACGGTCTTTCCTGCTTATTCTTTTTGGATTCGTAATTATGAGATTTGGAACTGTTTTTGGAGCAGCCCTCTCTTTTGCTGCCGCTACTTTGGTGCTTGCAACGGAATGTACGCGTCTCATCATCTCCGATTCACAACAGACCCGACTAACATGGAAGTGATGGTTTTCTAGCTGCTGAGCAGGTCAACGGACCGGAAGTCCTCGCCACTGCAGCTTTTCCAGAGACTAACGCATTCAATCGTATGTTAACACGGACAATGCATATAAAACATCTTCATATCCTCTAACACCGGGAAATTCGTTTCCAGATGTTGTTAACGGCGAGAAAAACGCTTTGACCGTCACAGTAGAGAACAAATCCAAGCAGAATATTACCCTTTTGAATATTGCGGGAGCCCTCCTCCACCCCGACACCAACGTCCTGCTCAAGAATGTGCGTGTTGCACGGTGGCTGCCCAAATGTTGTATTGACCTCATATTTTGGAAATTAGTTGACCAGTCTGAAATATGGCATTCCTCTCATTGAAGACGTGAAAATTGCTATTCCATACTCATTCTACAGCCAGTAAGTCTTGCTGATTCTTGCCACGCGTTATCCGCCGCTGACATCGTAAATAGATTTAAGGTATTTACAGTTGATTAGACCTTTTATTTCGATGACCTAATGACGATATTCAGCCGGGTGACCACCGCTTGAACATATGGCTCGAGCACACCACCGATGTAAGTGGCCCGACGCCACCTTTTCATTCCCTTGTATTCTGATTCTGTTCTGTATCTTTCATAGGATGGCGCCAAGCATAGGGTTGATGCCTATGATTCTATTGTAACCGTTGTTGATCCAGCCTTCTCCATATTTGATCTTAAACTGTGAGAAGTCTTTAAGTTTAACTGGCATCTGTGTAAACTCAATCCCAATGTTTTTAGTTTGTCAACCTATGCTATCGTCGCTGGTATCCTTGCAAGTTTGGGCTACTTCGCCTACACAACCTTTGTTCCACAGCCTAAGAAGACCCGTGCCAAAAAGCCTTCAACCGCTGCAGTCAGCTCTCCTGTCGGCACCGTTACCGCTACTGGCTCTGGAGGATATCAAGAGGAATGGATTCCGGAACATCATTTGCGTAAATCCAAGGGCTCTAAGAAGCAGGGTGCTGTAAGCGGCACTAGTGGGGACGAGCTTAGCGGCGCTGAGACCAGTGGGACTGAGGGCAAGAGGAGGAAATCTAGGAAGTAATTATGTGTCTGCTTTTGGGTTGATGTGTAACAAAAAAAACGTACATCTGACCGTGTACACTTATTTATGCACACATACTACTTCATATTATTAATGCATACATTACGCTATCGAAACTGCAGTCCTTTTAGGAACTACGTATCATGCCTACCTCTCGTGCCCATCGGAATTATGGGTACGGGTAAGCAACTGCGAGTAGAGAAGGTATTGGAGCATATGTAAGCAGACTCGGTTCTTGCGATGTCTGACCTACCAGTACAACAGGCAACATATGGGAATGAGGCGCTAACAGTTAATAGCACATTTCCCGGATATCTTTATGCCTACCCATGGCAAAGCTCATCAGTTGACTAAGCGATACAGTTTACACTCTCTCAAAGTTTGTATTCCAATTGAATCTGCAGTACTTCTTTGGTTATGATTCCTACACGAGGCGATGATTTTTAAAATTATAATAAATTGTATTTCATGACATATGCCACTGTCACTAGCACTATATAGACGACCAAGTAAGATATATGCCATGAAGTCTACATCGCATCCTGAACAAATTGTCCAGTAGACGTACAATTCCCTAAAACAAAAAAAGCATGGACAAAGGACAACGGCAATGTTCTTTATAAAAAGTCTATCCAGAAACCGTTCAACTGAGAGTATGAAGCTCCTTTAATGCGTAAAGAAGACTCACGCAAACAGCGCCGAAAGTACAAAACCAAAGGACGTCAAATCCTCTATATGATACGTGTACCAACTATACCTAGCGGACTGAGGAGTCAGGTCAACTGGACCGGAGAGCGAGCGGTTGTCGAGTTTTCCTACGATGTCATGTCGAGTCAGGCTCTATCGTATCAACGGCGCCCAAAGAGATAAACAGGAAGACGAGACATCGTCATCAACTCTTGATTAGATTATCTAGGGAAGACAATGCGGTGTCAGATTTGAAGCATAGGCGAGCAACGAACATAGCATTCTAGGCATTGCGGGAATGCTGGAGCAAAAGCCTGGTACAGTTGTCCTAGGATGCTTTTTGACATCTGGTTATTGTAGCACATAAGACGCCAGGATCCCGAAAAAGAACGCGGATAGCCTTGGGCCAGCAAAGGTGTCGGTGCATATATATATGACAATGGCATTCACACACAGTGACATTTTTGAGAGGTGAGGCAGATTTTCACTGGCAGGATACTGACAAGTTTATCAATCAGAGACCGACCAAGGTAGTGGGTCCTACTAGCGTTCCTAGTGTGATCATCGCCATCATGCCCTGTGAATTGGCAGCAGAACCCCAAAAAGGAGACAGGTACGAATAAATCGTTTTCTAAAGCTGCCAGGACGCGATGCCCGACAACGGAATCAGATGCGAGAAAATAAGAGAAGAAGACACTTTTTCGACTCATGGCACAGCCCCTAAGGCAAGTACAGGAGTTGTTTGTACATGCTTGGCTGGTCGTTCTACCTTCCTAATATAGTGCAAAATCCCTGATATTCTCGTTTCCCCGCTTGCATTCCATCCCTTCCTCCGCTGTCACCCACTTGGTCCTCCTCTTTATACTCCCTGACCTCACTGAACATTTACACTGAACATGGCTGCTGCTAATAGGGTATGTTCCTGTGTCTCTTCCTCCTATAATCGAGGTACTTATGAAGCTTACAGGCTCAGTTCTTGAGAGAGTACAAGTTGGTTGTTGTAGGGGGTGGTGGTATGTTTTGTCCTCTAGCTCTTTCCTTTCTTTGTATCTCATGTACTCGTGCAAAGGTGTCGGAAAGTCTGCTTTGACTATTCAGTTCATTCAAAGCCATTTCGTTGACGAGTATGACCCTACCATCGAGGGTGAGTAACCAGTTCCCATTTTATGCCCCCTTCCATGTATATACTTATGGCCTGGTAGATTCTTACCGCAAACAGTGTGTCATTGACGAAGAAGTCGCGCTTCTCGACGTTCTTGATACCGCGGGACAGGAAGAATATGGGTGCGTTATTTGCAAATCACCCCATCACTTCTTTCTGTGGTGCAACGGATGATATCGTGCCTCGAGGCAAAACTCCTGGCAAATTTTCATCGCTTACGCTTCAGCAAATGTTTGGGGCACTTTGCCTCATTCTATTTTCTCTCATGTATCGTATTCAACTGACTGACCTATCCCGGTGAACAGCGCCATGCGGGAGCAGTACATGCGCACAGGAGAAGGTTTCCTGCTCGTATACTCGATCACTTCTCGCGATTCTTTCGAAGAAATCAGCACTTTCCACCAACAAATCCTACGCGTAAAAGATCAGGATTCGTTTCCCGTCATCGTTGTGGCTAACAAGTGCGATTTGGAATACGAGCGACAGGTCGGGATGAATGGTATGTGATCGTTGCTATTCATCTATCCGTCTTCCGGTGCATCATATTTTCTTTCAATTAACTGATTGATCGTCTTGCAGAGGGTCGTGATTTGGCGAAACACTTTGGTTGCAAATTCATCGAAACTTCAGCTAAGCAACGGATCAATGTCGACGAGGCTTTCAGTAACCTTGTCAGGGAAATCCGGAAATATAACAAGGTTTGCACATGACCCTGCGATGCATTGAATAGTAACTCAGTATACCTTCTTTTCAGGAGCAACAAACCGGACGACCGGCCCTCACAGGCCCCGGCAACAGTGCCCCCTCTTACGGCGGCAAAGATCAGCATGAAGAGGCGCCTGGATGTTGCGCAGGATGTGTCGTACTCTAGAACCCTGTCAACCCTTTCCCAACCTTTTCATTGCTTTATTGAAAGTTCCTTATATGTCTTCCCCACGCTGACTATCTTCCACTGTCTAGCACTACCCACACTTCCTTCCATGCTCTATCTCCCTACTTGTCTTTTGCATTCTTCTCGCCCCCCGGCTATCGTTTTGCTATGTTTCCTGATTTAAGCATCGTTCTTTTTTTTCTCTCATGACTGGTTGGATTTATTTTGCCTCATGGCAAATTTGTATACAGTATAGTTTAGACAGGTCTAGCTCTTTCGATAGGCCTCACTTTGTATCGTTTTCAAAATCAAAATCAGACAATTAATGGAATAGTGACATTATATAGGTGGTTTCGACGTCCTGAAAGCTTATTCCTACGCATTGGATTGTGCTTTTGCAAAGATGACGTTGAGGTTACGAAGAGACAAAGATGTGATTGAAAAGATCAAGATGAAAGCTTTTCATCTGACAGAAGTTTCTCAGGGTTTTTCTCTCCTGGGGCCATATGTAAGAGAAGTGATGACAACAGAATTGAAGCAGACGCACTTGTCATTGAATCAAGATCTTCTTCATTGATCAGCCCTATGGTATCTACGCCTAATTCATATCTACCCTCCACTCCGCTGTTTCCACCTAGGATAGAAATGCCGACAGTCCGTATTTTTTCACGGAACATCTTTATTTGTGTTTGAGACATCTCTCCAGAGTTTGTCCGCACAAAATTGTCAAAGGGAATCTGATTTTGATAACTGGTAAGCTGCTTATTGACGAACCAACAAATTAGAATCAGACGCACGAGGATCTCTTCCCAAGAATTCTTTTTCTGGAAATATAACCGGTGTTGCCATAGGTCTGAGCTGATAGGCCCGTCCGTCTGGATGTTGACGAAGTAGGAGTTATGTGTTTTGGCATCTCCAGCTACGCGGAGTCGCAGCCTCAGATATTCGTGATTTGACGCGTCTTCTAATAAATTGCCAAATAGAAACGCTGGTCTATTCTGTGATGGAAGAGTAGGATTAGCAGGCATGTCTTCGTCAAGCAGGTAGGCGTTACTGACTGTATTCCGGAAGCCAGCGTACCCACCCCGAATCTTTTTCTCAAACCCGGGTTTTACCTTCAAGCGCATATCACCCCAGAAAAGGCCCGTCGCAGTCTTGCCTATGGGCTTGTTTATTGAGGGGTCTGTATTTAAGTCAAAATGCACCGTTGATAGTCCGCCGATATCTGCGTCGCAGCCAGTAGCGTATTGTTTGATATCTTCTTCTGTGTTGAAGGAGAACATGGTTCTTGGACTTCGGATAGGTCCATCTGCACCCCGCATGTGAATAACTGGACATTCAGTTAGATATAACATATATCATCCTATGCAATGCAGCCGTACTATCTTTGAGAGTCTGGTTCGCTACTTGAACCGTCCTCTTGAGATATTGAGACAAATATGACTGCGACATTTTGATGTTAACACTTCGCGTGTTCTGTTGAGTAGCGTTTAGAAGCAGTAATCTACAGCAAGTAGTTCCGCAGATTTGGCTATTTCTACCTGTCTCTCTGGTAGTCCTGAGTTGGAGCGATGAAAGATATGAGAAAGTATTAAGCAGAGTGTATATATGTAAGTGGTCAATGGTCATCGTGGGCTCACGCGTTTCGAAATGTCAATGATTAGCACGTGACGTCATAAGTCTCTAGAATCTAGAGTCTGACTCTGGTTACTGGTATCACTCGAGATTCAGAAAGATTTGAAGTGACTCCTGGGATGATCATTGGAAAAGAAAGTCCATGTATTCAAGTGCGTGTGTCATCGTAGAAAGTACAAGTGGTTCAACCGGTGCGCGTACAATGACCAAACACACTCGAAGTGGGCCATAAAACCCAATGCGATTGATTAGTAACTTAGAACATGAAAGAGGCTGTCAAAGACCCCGAATGGTAAAGAAAGGTAAAGAAGTGAGATGATGAATGATAGTGACTATTCTAGAATGGTCTTGGAGAAATGGTTTGCGCGATTCTCATGTCAGGAGAACTACGAGCCAGCAAAAGGGGTCGGTGAGTGGCAGGTGAGGATGGTGAATTACTTCTGGAACCGAGGCCTGCTGACATGCTTCGTTCAAGAGTGGCAGACTGAGGTGGCGAAGGCTGGTACACTCGAGTGGGAAAAGAAGGAGCTACAGCACTGAAAATTGGTTGCCCGTCAAGCTTACCATCTGGTGATTGTAGACTTGCTTGACGATAGGTAGGAGAAGGCCATGCACCTGCTTTCAATCCGTCATCCGAAAACAATGAAGGCGATTTTTGCTCAGCGGAATCCTCGTGTCCAAAAGTCCGCATTGAACGCTGACGAGTAATCCAACTGTCAGCCTCAAGCGAATAAGCAGCCACGTCGTATTGCTTTGGAACTGGGAAGTCTGGCATCGGTTCACTTGTCACAGGTGAGCGGCTGGGTCGAGGAGGTGCGGGCAGTCCACGCGACGAAAAGGAGTCATTTCGGATGTGTGTAGCTAGATCTCTGCTAGAAGTACGTAACGGAGATACTGCTGGTATAGGTGAGACGACATCCCATCCGCCGTACGAGATTGGAGTGATGGAGCGATCAATAAAAGATGGACTCGCTTGACCGCCATAAAGAACCGTTGGAATGAGCGGCTTTGTAGACTTGGAACTCGAAGTGAAATATGAATTTTGTGATAGTGAACTATCGTTACGATAATGTTTTATCTTCTCCTCCATCGCCGCACGGTAAGTAGGAGAAACAGACATTCCATATTTCTCAAGGTTTCCTGCGGACGCAATGGAGTCGATTCTTCGGCTCGATGCTGCAGAACGAGCAGTCGAGGCCGCATCAAAGGCAGGCCCTAGAACACGGAATGTGTTGTACAGAAGGAGTACATCCACAATGCCTGGAATGACATTGCGTTATAATAGGAGTTGGGCAGAGTGTTAACTACACTTACTAAGCGTATGCCAACACACAAATGCGAAAACAACTGCTTCAAATGGGACCTGGAAGCCGGATAGTATAAACAAGCGGGTGACTGCATATGGGATCAAAAGTGCAATGTACGCTGTAGACATATTTAAGTGAAGTTCCTAATGAGAAAACAAAGTTAACAGTTTACCGATGGGGTACCTGTGAAGTATGGCATCAGACTAGAAACTAGAAAGAAATCAAAAGTTTCATGTACCAGATCATACTCCTCGAAACTCGTCCGATGAAGCGCTGGTAACTTTCTCCTTGTCCTTCCTTATCATTCCAACGTTCGTTTGGGTTCAGCGTGAGCTTTATGCCCTCCCTTAGTCTGAGCGTTCCCCGAAGAGCAAGAAAGATCAAGGAATAGAGAATAGCACCAAGTACAGAAGCAATGAGGATCTTGATATAATTGAGATGAATGTAATAGTTTTCTGATTGATTGAATTGAACTAACGGGCAAAAGATGGAACAAGAACGACAGCTTGGGATAAATTGCTCGGACCCCGCATATTAATCCGTCTACCCCGTAGACTGGCCCTTCTGTAAGATGAACCATGAAAGGAATCAAAGCTGCATATGTATTTACCAAAGTCAAATAGCATATTACGAAGCAGAACGGTCAAAAATACGCACAGATAACGATCGAGAATATCCAGCCCAAAGCAATTGTCGTGCCACAGATGATGGCCGACTGCCTCTTCTTCAGAACCAAGGAATTGAAAGTGTGGACAGCAATAGCAGTAGTAAAATAGCCTATGCTCAAATTCCCAATCTGCATGGTCGTGGCTAGATTTGTTTTATGCTGTAAGATAGCGATGTAGAAACAAAAAAGGTAGCGACTAACCTTGAGCTAGGCAAAGACCCCCTGGCATAGACGTCGGTCACCGTATACTGAGCAGCGTTTAAATGATTACGAACAGACCTTCTGTGATACCACGAGAAACAAACCACTGTAACCCAATGATCCCCGCAACTGAATTGAACACCATCGCCAGTACTAGGCAGGCAGCATACCGACCCAGCTGCGTATTGAAGAATACACACTCCTGTGATTCGGCCTTATTTTGCATGCATCGACGAAGAGCCATCCAAGCAATCCTGAGTATAACAGAAGTTAAAGCGATAACAGATAGGAGTGCGAATACGTTCACAGCCTGCAAGCAAATGTATCCATAAGCCCAATAAAAGGCACGCATGTGTAACACTTACAATTGCTCCTCCGAGCTCAATAGATGGGATAGGGAAAAAGGCAGGGGCAACCATGACGTCCAGGATATGACTTTGCGAAATCGTCAAAGATTATAGAAGAGAACGAAAAGGAAGAACGAAAATGAATGTGAAGTGGTGACCTGCGCCAACGTCGTCGAACCACGGGTGTCTCTCCTGAAGACACAAAGGAACCAGTCCGAAAAGATTTACCGTATGGAACCGAGAGGCGCGAAAGAAAACCTCGACGAGCGTCAAGAGGAAAGCACACTTGCACCGGCTACCATTCACAAACGATATGTATATGTGTGTTTGCAGAATTCATTTATGGGGAATAGGTGACGAGTAGACAAGATTAGACCTTGGCGACCATCAACCAAAACCCTTACTTGAACCAGGCCTATAATTCTCAAAAACAGATTGATGGTGGCAGTGAGCCGTAGATATGATGGGAATCTCCGATATATCTGACGCTATTTCCGAAAGAATTTTTCGATGCCTTTTGGTTCTGGGGCAACCTTACGTTTCTTGGGCGGTTTCGTGGTGGGTTTGCTGGAAACCGTTATAGTTGAACGAGTATTGCCTTCGTTCGCCAAGTCTTGAGCAAAATGAAAATCCTCGTGTTCTAACTTTGCCTTGGCTAAACGATGTTGTATGGTTTGATTGTCCGTTGACGTTGACTGATCATCTGTGGTTATGACTTGGAATGACTTTCCACATCTGCCGCACGCATATGATGACCCAGCTGCCTGGGATGTCCCGTCGTTAAGGTGTTCGGTATCTCCGGCCGAGGCTATCGCTGATCCGTCAGGTATTGCCTTATTAGCTACACCGTCCGGTTCTCGTGGTCTCTTTTTCGACGAGCTAGACGGAGGCTTGAGAAAACCGTCTATGCTTGTTTGACCCGTCTCTGCGACATCGATTCCCGTGAATGCCAGCTGTACGCTAGATACGTTCAAGGTAGTGCTATTTCCAACAAGGTCTTTCCAAAGCTTGTCTCCGGCAGTAGCAATTATATCCACGCTCAGGTCTCGGGTAAATGGAAAAGGTGCTTGCTTCGAGCGTCCAGCCTCGTAACCTGCTCAAAAATAAGCAAACCCATGACCAAGACGAGCTTCGCAGTAAATGTTACCTTTTCGAGCATGAAGAATGAGTGTCTTGGGCCATAAGTTGGGCGATAGCTGTCTAGCTTCATTAAGCCGCAGAGCCAGTTCCGCAGCAAGTACGCGTATCCAGTGTTGCCCTTCTGAAGCTTTCGTGATTGGCTTTGGCAAGTTTTTGGACGCAAGCATACTCTTATTGAGAGTAGAGCCTTTATCCTTGACTAATCATTAGTTAGAATCGAAAGCTTAAATCATTTGGTGTGCTGGTGAAGTACCTTCACTTCTGTCGATACCCCTAGACAGTAACGGTTCGGTCCTGTTCTCCTCTGTAAAGATAGTGGCCACTTACCTCAGAGCTTCGTATACCCACACAGAACCCTCACCAAACTTGCTTTGCATTTCCTCTGTTTAGTGCATTAGTGCATGGGGAATCTGTATTGCGCAGAAAACATACCGAGACTGATGGACCTGCATACATTGAGCAAGGTTAGTTTCCAGAGAGTCCTGCTACTTGATATTACATACAGCAAATGTCCAACCGTAGATGCATCGTACTCCTTCGCAAGAGCGTCACCCAGTTTTCCCCCAAGAAATCTAATCTAAATAACCAATGTCATGGTCACATTGAATTCCGCATAGATGTCAATGTACTATACCTTCTGAAATTTCATGGGTCTCAAGTAATTTGGTATCGCTGGATTTCTTAGGACACTCTGTGACATGAGATGATAAGTACTTTGTGTAGAAGTTATTATGTATACGCACTTGAGTGTCATATTTCTTGTAGGAAGCTGAGAGCTAATGCAAAATCAGCGCAAAAGTTCATGTGCAGATACACAAAAAAGATCACTTTAGCAAGAAATTTATTGCGAGCAATACCCTTTACATACGTCAGCTCTAGTCTAACAAAGATGGCAGGATCACAGCTTACCGCAGATGTAGTGTATCCGAGTTGCTGTTTAACCTCCTCTTTGGCCTTCTTCATGAGACCTGCAGCGATAAACAAAGCCACATCATGCCAAGTGTGCGGCGAATCTTGACATTCAGACACTACTTTAATCATGCTCCCAGACCCTCCCTCCCCTAATGATCCATCATTTTCTTTGGGTGGGTTGATAGGTATTATGTTTCTGAGACCGTCCCAGTTTATCGGTGGAGGTGTTGGTAGCGGAGTATCAACTCCTTGAGGTGCAGTGGGCGGAATTTGTGCCAAGTACGGGTATCTTTGAAGGAGAATTTCCCGGACTGGCTTTGTGAAGTCTATAAAAGCCTCATCTATGGATGCTTTCTCTTACCATAGAAGTCAGTGAATGTTTTTGGACCAGGAATAATCGCAATGCATACCAACTTCACACCCTGGCAGCTGCTCTTTAAATAGAGCGGCAATCTTTAAGCTTTCTTTCCTGTAGTAGTCCAAAGAAACCTAGTACTCAGAATGTTTGAATCGAATTTGCGCGCGTACACAGTCATAAAAATACCTTATGCGTGTTTGTGTCCACATTATCCCAATATCCAGGTTCTTTCTCGCCTTCCTTGTATGTCGCAACATGCACAACTTTGAGATGAGGGCACCTCTTTAGTGCATCCTTCTTTTTATCCATCCGAGAGATCCCATACGTTCGTGCAGGGTAGTTGACAGCTATCAATGATTCCCACTGCAAAACCACTAATGGGGTGTCCCTGTCAACGCCGAGTCGATTCATCTCGCACGCAGCATAGAATGCATCGCTATCGCACAGTGCTATGACGCGTAATGGATCGCGAACCCCCAAATTTTTTGAAAGTATATGTCGATAGGTGATTACTGGATTTAGGTCTTCGAAATCTTGTGGCCCTTCAAGCTTTCCAAGGGGGAATTCCAGGGCTTTGCTTTTGCCTTTGCGATTGAGATTGGGTTGTGGAGAGTCCGGAGTCATTTGCCGTCAAATATACGGTTATTCTCCGAACAATAATTTACATAACATAAGGTTGATAATCGAATACAAGCCCAAGAACCAGCCTGGATGGTTGTATTAGTAAGTAATAAGAGCTGATTACATTCTGGGGCCGGTTTTAGTCTTGTGACACTGTGACGACGCGTACACAAGTACAAGCAACGCGCATATTTACAATCAGACGCCTAACCCCTAATTCTGAGAAGATAGAACTCGGAGGTCAACCGGTCAATATTTTTTAGCTTAGAGTATGTTTGAGGAGTTTGATAACATGACATATGCTTATGCGCTAAGAAAGGATCATGCTTGGTATATGTTAAAACACCGACTTGAGTAATAGTCCCATCTTTTGGTGACTTGATCCAAACCTCTTATTCATACATTTGATTAAAATTAAACGAGTCTGTCTAGCTCATTGCCAGTCTCTTCCCGGATCTTGACTTGATGATTTAAGAACTTATTTTGGCCTTTGCACTGGCCGTGCTGATGTCGATAGATAAAAGATCCTGTACAAACGCATCATTGACATTTACAAGTGTTTGGCGGGCAGTGATTGATTTACCTTGTCCTCTCTGACCTCATCCGGGGTTGGCATCAAGCCCAACCTCAGCAATTCAGACGCTTTGGACACAACAGGGTCATTTTGCATACTGTGACAGTGGTCGGATTAAATCACATATTTGAAGAAAAAGAGAGAAAAAAACCCGTCTTCACCTTGCTACGGCAACAATCTTTCCGTCTTTGACATAGTAGGCAACAAACTAGCGGAGATAATTTCAACCGTATTATAGTTGAGTATATTTTATGATTGATAATAAAACCTGCCTTGAGATCTGCTGGGCTCCCCTTCACAATGACATCCTCGAAACGAGCTCCATATCCACAATAGCGTAGCTGTTGTCCCTCTATACATCGACAGTAAGCAAGGATGACCTAATAGCTTGACAAGATAGATCTTACGGGCGCTCCAGAAAACCGGTACTTTCACAAATGGCTGTTGCTTGCCTGCGATGTTGCATCCCACTGCTCTGCCATGATTGCCAGCAACCTTGAACAGATGATCATCTGCATGAATTGATGAAATGATAACTGCTTACATTCCAGTGCTCGATTCTCGTTTCACCCCCACTTGGCTGGGGGTAAATGGCAATATCACCTTGTAATATTGTCAGCGGATCGTTAAACGTTGAAGGCTTTCCAAAGAAAAAATACCAATGGCATAAACGTCCTTGGTATCCGGACCGGTCTTCAGTCTCAAAAATTCGTCGACTTTGACGCCGCCGTCTTTTTCTATATCTATACCACTTCCTTTTAAAAATTCTGTAGCCGGGGCAACACCGACACCCATGATGATGAAATCGCAAGGGATAGTAGTCCCATTAACAACGACCCCACCGGCAAGATTGGAGTTGTCTTCTTTGGGAACAATTTTGTCCACTTTGCTAGACATATGAAATTTGATGCCTTTCGATTCGTGATACTAATAAAGGTAGTACCGTCTGTAAGAACGTATGCCCATGGTAAAGACACCTGATTGTTACCTTCATCAAGCCTTCTCCGATTGCTTTACCAAGCACGGCTTCGAATGGAAATTCCTCCATACCAATGACATCAATGGAGGCCAGATTTCGTTGGGACATAGCGGTAACAAGTTCCATACTGATGAAGGAGCTGCCTACAACAACGGCTCGTTTCCCCCCCTGCGCAGCTAACCAGATTATAAGCAAAGTCCAGGAAATATTGTAGATACTTACCAGCATCGACCTTCTTGGAATCCTCAACACCACGGAAGGTATAGACATTCTCAAGCTTCGCTCCGTCAATAGGAAGACGGCGAGGCGTTCCTCCTGACGCAAGGATCAATTTGTCGTATGGAACAGTATCCTTACCCTCCTCAAGGGTTACAACCTTGTTTCCTAGATCTACTGAGGTTACTTCCTAGAGATTGTTCATTTTCAATAATCATTCGCGAGTTTCCCCACACATAACTCACAACACCGAGGCGAAGATTAGTGCCATACTTGATCTTGAGGTCAGCTGCAGTGCGCCATTCAATTTTGGCCGGGTCGATAATAAGTGCTTTACTAAGCTTTGTCCTATATTTCCGATGATCGATACGATATACGCGAATTAAGATTTGAAAGCAAGGGCATATACCTATCAATGGGGCTGTATGTTTCTTTAGAAAGGATAGTGATTGGCCCTTCATAACCGTGCTATTTTTACCGCTGAGTAAAAGAATGACCATTGATAAGCAAATTATGCTTACTTCTCTCAAGCTCTCTACTGCGTGGAATGCACCGGATCCACCTCCGACTATAACCACTCCCTTAGAATGGCTGCTTGAGACCCCACTTGCCAGTAATGTAGGGGCTCGAGACATATTGGCCTTGGCAGTGTTGGATGGATTGGCGGTAACATGAATCTTTCCATCTTTAACTTGCGTCTTGAACGAATGAAGCGCAGCAGGAGCAGGGGCATCCTCTATGAAATGATGCTATTAGTATACAAGCACAGTTTTTACTTGATTATCAAGCTCGGCTCACCAATATCACCAGTGCAGACATTGAAACAAGCTATTCACATTGTAAATTAAAAGTGAAAGTTTTGAGCAGAAGATATAAAGCCTACCTCCATGCCAGGGACTGATATCACAAGAAATTTTGAGAGATTTTAAGTATTAGAGACTCGATAAAGAAATTACTTACCACACCACACGACCGTCTGCAGTCAAGACGCCTTTGGCGAGAGGGGCGCCATAGTGGGTGCAAAAGGCACTGGTTGCGTGAATATCGTCTCCTATACGCGATAGCAGAACCTTTCCATCGTCAAAACTAACTTCTTTCCTAGAGGATAATTAGTAAAGATATTGGAATAGACTTTATTTGAATTTCTCGAACATTTGACCATCTTTCAATTCTGACTCATCGAGGACTGCGATGGTCTTAACGTTGGACATTGTACGTCTAATAAGATGAGGAGAAACGAGGCTACTGAAAGTTCTGGGACGAGAGTATGAGAGGAAAGATGTGAGAAATCTGGCTGGCCGCATTTGTAGCAGCACATATAAATGGGGTCGAGAACGTATTAAATAGAGCCAATCATAGTCTCCAAATTAGCTACTCTAATTCGTGACGTCATTTCCCCGCCTTGTGACGTCTATCTTTGCTAGGATCTCGTGACATGTCCTTACCTTGAACAGAACTTGGAAGTTGCTAGTTGGACACAGCACACGTCGACAACGCGCCGTAATGTCCGCAACATGGCTCCTCTGCAGCTCGTCGTTTCATTAGTTCGAATGCATCGTATGTACTCTGATGTTGCAGAATAACATAGAAAATCTTATTAGATTAATCATCGAAGACATATCAAATCCTTCCAAGTTTCGAAGATTAAAGCGGTTCGCAATACACGCAAATGTTTCGGGTCTCGTCAAAGTAAAAAATTCACACCACCTTGAGTCAATGTCTCTTAAATGTATTTGATTATAGACGGGAAAACCAGGCGTTCTTGTATTTGACGGTGAAAAGGAATCGGTCAAGACTTTCTTAGAAAATGCCCGAGGTAACGATTTGCGATACTTTTTCTTTCTCCGAACCGCACCGCAAAGTTACTGAGCTCTAATGTCGATAATAGGCCTACGTTATCTAGATTTTTGTCACCTCGACACTAAACCCTTGGAAAATTATCGGGATCGTCGAGCAGCTGATGGTAAACTCGGTCTACATGAAGTCGACGACATGAATGAAATGGTCACCAAGTTGGACTTGATTGGTGAAAAGGAGTGGTTTAGGGGGGAAATGAAGATGGGAAAAGGTGCTTGTCGATACCTTATACATCTTTGTTTATCTGATGGTTTTAACAGAAATATAACAATTGCATATAGAGTCGGGCGCTGGGTGCCACTAACCAAAGAAACAACTCGGAACCTTGTTGCAAGTACTTACTTAAGGATTCCTTGAGTCTTGCCTTGAAAATTCAACTATCCTCCTACAAATCTGGAATAAGTGCAATGAATGCCGCGAGTTTTCTGGCATTAGACCACTTGCAACGTTGCCTTTTCGTCGGGGATGGCTTGGACCACTATCCCCTTTTTACTTATTTTTTCCATTGCAGTGTTCGTTGGATTTCTACTTCCAGCAATATGAATTAAACGAAGATACATTCTTCAAAATAGGTATACGTGAAGGTTATGTTGATGGCTTGTTCATGTTTCTCCTGTCGAGGAGGACACCAAAACAAGTGTTCGTGCTCAGCGTCTTTAGAAGCATTTTCCAGAGCTGAAAAGACTTTGGCCAATAATGGAATAACATATATGGAATGGAAGAGATATCATAATTAGATAACATTCAAACAAGCATCATTACTACACGCTGAGGACCTGCGCAGCGACGAACATTCACCGCTGTCGTCTACATCTCATACTCCTTCTCAACACCTCCCGAGTCACGTTCATGATGCTTAAAACTACCTTTAACCTTGTTGCCTAGTCTTGCCGCTTGATCCTCTACACCTCTGCCAATCCAGGCGACGTTGCGTATGGGTTTCCACTGCATAAGCCCGCGGTGTTTCCTGTGTAACTCTCCTCTGTGCTTCCGGAAGTCGTCAAACTGACCCACAATGTCCGCATTCTGCTCTGGACTTCGTCGCTTGCTTGAGCTTGTTGTCGATGAATCTACGGCGGTCTCGCTACCATCGTCTAAATTGTTGACAGCATCATGTCTCTTCTTCCTACCCTCCTCGTCTAACGACGAATCATCCGAAAACGAGCTGTCGGACTCATCTTCACCCTCCAAGAGATCTTTGCTTGTATCCTGTTCACCCTCCGCGTAATCCAGCACTTCCATAACATCCGTTATATTCTTATCATGGTCCGCTATGTGCTTGTGGTACCCGCTCAAACCAGGCCAGAAGCGCACCGTCATCTCCAGGGTGCCGACCTGTTCGCCAATTTCCATCGACGCATTGGCACGGGACGCAGCGAGACTGTTATCAGCGTTTCTGCGCACAGGAAGGGTGACATTAACTTCTTCATCGTCCGGGATGTCCTTAAACCAAAGAGTCGCAAAAGCAGGCGTGAGGTCAGGCCCAATTATGCGTTTTCGCAATTTGACAAGGAGACACGACGCGAATCGTCGAGTAACGGCCAAACGAACAGGTTTATCATGCTTCTGCACCCACCCATTGCCTTCGCTGCTTGGAACCATCTTGCCTTTGCTGTTAACCGTCTGGAATACTAGCCTGCAAGTGGAATAGTCACGTAGCAGGTCATCACACTTCACATTGGACGATATTTCCAGTGTCCCGACATCCCAGCCTAAGAGACGTTTAGGGAGCTTCAGTTGAACGCTGCGGAAAGTAAGTGACATGCGCATGCGCCCATAGCCTATACCTCCGACGAGAGGGAGAGAGCCAGTGTATTGCGAATGTTGGCGGAATAGCTCACGAAGGGGTAGCACAACAATGCCGATGACTGGGTCAAGTTCATGAACCCTGCTATCGCGGACAGATATAATAACATCTGTAGTCTTCCAGTCGCGAATAAATTTCTCTGTGCCGGCGTCGTACTGGGCGGGAATCCTGAGCTTAACTAAATGACTAAATGAAGTCACGGAAAGAACTCACAAAAGGATTATTGCTCTTCATTTTGGTCCTTGTCTTGTACACCCTCTGGTGATTGATGATGATCGTGCAATAAGCGCTTGGCAAATCACCCTCCGCGTCGTCTTCCGCGTCCTCTTTCACACCTGTTTCCCGCACCTTGATCAACTCTAACCCAGTGATCTGTTCAATCCTAACGGACAGGATACCACTAGGCCACTCCTCCGTAGGTTTGGTGCCTGCTATGATCTCATCGCTCTTCTCCTTCATATCTTCCTTCTTCTGTTGTTGTACCTCCCCATCCTCTACCTGATCGTCTCGGGCCTTCGCCTCACGCAACTTATTCTCTGCTTCTTTTTCAATTTTCTCGCGCATCTCTTGGGCATCGTGGTGTTTCTTGTTCGCGAGGTGCTGGTCGAACGTAGTTTTTGGGAAGTAACCGCATTCCCAATGGAGCTTGCCAGGTAAGTCCTCGCCTTTCTCACTTCTTAATCCGTCGTACCGAATTGACATACGGTTGAGAGATCGATCTGAGGTCATAATTTCATGTAGAGGGACTTCTACTTCCCCAAGAAGGTCGTCAGCTGTGAATTTGTCTGTAAGAATAGAAGGGGAGTCAGTGATAGATATAAAAGAACCAGTGGTGTGCTTACCAGAATCCCAGAGTTGTAACTGAATTTCTTCTTCGGCATTAAGCTCCGATGGGCCCACAAGCAGCGCTGTGGTCTCTTCCCAAATCGGCTGACCAGAAGATACAACTCTGCCAGCCGATAATTAATATAATGTGGAATCTTCCTTTAAAAAACATACCTTGTAGACCAGAGGGGCTTGCCCCACTTGCTCCAGCCCAATGTGACATATAAGTCGCCTTTTTTTCCCTCCGCCGACTTGAAGACCTTTCCACCATCGCCATCCTTAAAATCCTCGGCTCTGCAAACTGTAACAATAATGACACCTGCAGCGTTGGTGTCCATTTTCTCGCGCCCCATCAAGAGTGTCTTCAAATCCATCGTTAGACTCTTCGGAGCGACGTACTCCTGTACTGCCATATTAATGCTCGACTGTATCCAATTCGATAAACCGGGGATATCCATGACATTCAAAAAACCTTTCGCCAGAGGTGTGCAATTCAGCGTAACCTTCGGCAGACCGAGAAGCGTCACCGTCATAAGCGACAAGAACGGTGGATTGGGCGTGAGCTGGAAGCGCACACGGGCGGTAGCAAGGAACCCTGTAAGGTCTACCCAGACGGGAATCATCACGCCCCCCGAGACAAAGAACTCCATGAGCAAATGCGCGTTGGCCGAGCGCCCGCGGATGCCCTTCGAGGTTGTCTCCTTTGCGCGGTAGGCCAGTGCGATTTCCATGTTCACGAAGTCGCCTTCTTCGGCTTTCATCCCATCTACGTCCTTCGCTGCAGACCCAGCGTTCAGCCAGCGTACCCCAAGTATGCGTACGCTCTCTGAACCTTGCCCCATGTCCGCTACGCGTACCCCGTGGACGAGTTTGGGAAGTGTAACTTGCATTGCGTCTTCGAGCATGTCGGAGATGGAGGTGAATAGGGCAGGATTTACAATTGGCCACACAGAATGGAGGAAAGAGTTGAGCCATTCCGCGGATTCAGGAGAGGTTTCGTCTCTGTTTTGTGATTTTGTCTGCGAGCAGAAACTATATGTATTTAAATATAAGGTATTAAGAGTATTACTTACGACTTCATGCGGATCGTGGTTCTTTATTTGGCTTTCAGCTTCAGGCTCTGGTCGATGCTGATATATTCCCAGAGACATAGCAGCAGCGCCAACACCCAGCCCAAGGAAGCAGCAAGCAAATGGGGCGAAGAAAAATCCTATCCAACTCGTCCTGCCGCCCCCACCACTCCCAAGAAGTTTATCAATGAACGACCAAAGCAATAGAGATCCAAACGCGCCGAGCGCAGCAGAGACCGCTGCCACACCACTAGTCTGCATCCTTGTCCTTCTCTGGTCGCCAATAGGATCTTCCCACCAATTACCATGTACTATCTCCTCGACGGCATCCTCCATGTCGCTGTGTCGCGCATTTGTTTCTTCCTTCATATCCGCGCCACTCTTTTCTCTGATCATCTTCTCAGAAAAACTAGGCGGAGGTGGGATCCTCTCTAGTTCGACGTTGTCCGCATCGTGGATTGTCAGAGGCAGGTGGGTAATGGGATCCGTTACTTCATGTTCGTTGTGTTTCTTAGGATTGGTGTCGTTGCTACCAGGTCCGTTGGGTTCTGACATTGAGATAGGTATAGAGAATGCACTTTCGTGTGGTATAGTGTTACGCAGACAGTGCCTATTGGTCGGTTTATGGTACTATCCAGCATAAGCTAAGTAAAATAAATAGGTTTGTGGTGAATGATGAGACTTGGGGCATCTTGACGTCAGTTGCACCACCTGTCTTTGGGTCTACTAAGCCTAGAAACTTGGAGCGGAAAATAAAGTTCACGGATTAAAGGTTGATAAAGAGGATGGCGTCGATGTTTGAGTCGTATTTGGGCACAGTCAAGGAACGCGAGCCACACGCGAGGCTCTAGGTCCGTTTGCTCATGGGGTCTTACTGATAATATGCATACATATTCCTATACTAGCCAACTCTAGTTTCTTAGATTCTGACTTGGTGCAGGATATTCATCAATCTCATGCCTATGATCCTCTGTAAAACTTTCATACACTTGGAACGCCTCATAAACGTTACAAAGTGACGAAAAAACTGAGTCGAGCTCACGACGTCAATCTTCCATGATATAGCAAGTGTGTGTATACACCAGGACCCCATGAACAAATGATGCTACAAGTCTCTTACCAATGGGCGGGATATATGTATATCGTCATAGCTGCACCCTACTTCAAATGCACGTTTATTAAATTTACAGATACAATCAGCTACTACAAGATACTGTGTTCCACAATTATACACACAAATCCGCTGCATATCCTACTCCTTCTTGGTGTGAGGAGGTCCCCAAACCAACCTCTTGATATTCTGACTCTCAATAGGAGAAGTAAGGAATTTAACCTTAAGTGCCTTCAGGAGTGTGTGAGAGGGTGCGAACATTCCAACCCTCTTCTGGTAAGCCTTGTATGCCTCGGGATACTTAGACAATGAAATCGCTTCGGTGTAGTTGGTGGAAGAAAAGAAAAGGATGGAAAGCGAAATGGCTGGCATGAGATACCATAACGAAGGCAGGAAAGTCGCTTTAAGGCTTGCGTAGAGAGGTTTATGTAAGTCGGGGTTGATAAGGGCAACTAGGATAGCCTTGGCGGTTGGTATTTCAGAGAAATGAGGCGGATTTGGTGGCGGAGGAGCAACAAGCGGGAATAAGGTGATGACCCACTATAATAAAACATTACTCGTTAAGAGTTGAAAATACAAAAAATTAGAATTGAAGCATACCCAGAAACTCTGTTCACACGCAAAGTTTGGATGTCTCGAATATCTCCACAACCCACGGGTAACGAAACCTCGGTTCGCGTCGTCGGGTGTCCATGCCAATCGTGCGCCTGGCCATTGTTCGTCTGCGTTATAAGGCTTCACACGGGCAAGTAGGTTCTTGTCTTTAGCTATTTGCGCGTGTTTATAGGCGTGAAAGGCGAATTGTTGGTTGTCCGCTGTAAATTCGATGGCTAGGATGACAAGAGCTATGCCTGCGAGAGCGTAATCGGATGTAGCCAAAGGGACGTGAGGCTGAATAGCAGACGCGACGTAGGTGGGAAGGCCGAGGAAGAGGAGAAGCACGTTTTGGATGGCTGCGATGAAGGTAAGATTTACGACCTGGAAGAGTGCAGGGTGGAGCTGCGAGCGTAGAACGGCCCAGCGGTAATCTTCATCTTTCCTGAAAGTAAACTTGTTGAGGTAGAGTAACAAGATTATATAACTTATAACACATACAGGCTAAACAGACCACGCCGGTAAGTGTTGTAGCTCAGCCTATGAGTGTGTTTATTATGCCGTCATAGACCACAAGATAAAAGACACGCACCTAAACATCCAGATGGTAATGAGAGTAAGCATTAAGAGGGCTCTCGGACTATAGTCTCTGACAGTGTGCCATCCCAAAGCTTTCGGAGCATAAGGAACGAACGGGTACGGCTGTGAATTTGGCAAGAGGGGGAGCAAAGCGTAGTACGCGGTGTAGATGGTGGGCAGGAAGGTCCAAAGACGGTCAACCTGAGAAACATTGGAGGTGACTACCGAGGCCAGCCATGTTACAACAGTAGTTAGCAAGCAAAACTGGGCAGGCCAGTCGAGATAGTCTGGCACGTTGAAGAGAGTCATGTTAGTGGGAGAAATACAACTGACGTTTGTCTTAAAGTCATTTCCCCACACAATAGCCGAACGCCGGCAACAGAAATGATCCACTGCGTTACTGATGACTAATCCCACCATCTTCTCTCTCTTTCCAGCCATGAACAACAGCGTCCTCATTCAGGCTTTTGCCCCTTTCCCTACTCTCTCCATCTCTGTTCCCCAAGACGCTGAAATATCTGACCTTTTCCCTCTTCTTCACGAAAGATTCCCGACATTCCCACTTTCTTTGTCTTCCTCTCTCGTTTTTTCGACACATTCAGGTCATGTTCCATCTACCACATCTCGTGTCGCCGACCTCAAGTCGTCATCGGATACGCTTATTACTCTGAGGCTTTCCCATAATGTTCTCGGTGGAAAAGGAGGGTTTGGAAGTCAGCTGAGGGCTGCGGGAGGAAGGATGAGCAGTCAGAAGACGAGTAATAATGATTCGTGTCGTGATCTCAGTGGTAGGCGGTTGAGTACTATCAAGGAGGCCAAGAAGTATGTATTTTTGTCTTCTCTTTTGTCTTCCACTTTTTTTCTCATCTCTTTCTTCAGACTTGCAGATTACATCGAGCAAGAACCAGCGCGGCTTGCCGCTAAAGCAGAAGCACAGAAACAGAAGCTGGAACAACTCGAGCGAAAGCTTGGAATTGACTCCGAGTCCAAGAAAGCCTCAGGCTCCAATTCACCCCCACCCGATGTGCTCGCCGGAAAGAAGCACCGCTTCGATGACACTGAATACCTAGAGAAGAGTCAGGAGCTTAAGGACAACGTCAAAAATGCTGTCGCTGCTGCCTTGTTGAAGAAGAAGAAAGCCAAGTTGTCGCATCCCACGTCCAGTGACGGTTCTCTTGCTTCGGATAAGAAGGAGAAGGAGGATGTGAAGAAGATCATCGAGAAAGAGAAAGTCAAGGCTGCGCTAGTGTCTGCTCAACCTTTGGCTCCAGCTCCCGAAGCTATTGGTGCATGATGTCAGTTAAGCTCTACCTTTTGTATATACATTTGTAATCAAAGATTGAGGTGCTTTTTGTAATTTTGAGTTTGTCAAACACCTTTTCGAGCTATTTCAGGACCGTCTATGCGAAGATTTAATATCTGATGTTCATATTTTCTTTTCTGGTTCCTTGACAGCGCAATCTGCTCCATTTCTCAGCGTTTTCATTTCTTTTATGGACGGGACATTCTGACCATCGCCATTCAAATTTGGTGAAACCGCAAGACATCTAGTTGTTCAACGAAATCCTCTTCTTCTGTTTGTACTTGGTTCCCGGAGAGTATCCTGACGCACGTATGCTTAGCACACTAATTGTGCTTATGCGATGCGCATACATTGCTCGATGAGAGATGAAATTATGTGGAAGAATATTTATCATTCGGATGGACCCTAGGTTAATAACGAGGGACTTGGTATACATTGGTAATACAGTTGACTCCTTCCTCATAATGTATAATTCTCATGATTGTGGCGGGAACCATTTGACATTTTTGCGCATTGGTCTGACCTTATAATGTATGAAAATTAGAAGGGAACCGTCGTCATGCATTATGAGGAAGTTCAACTGTATAATATTCGCTTCTATGCTTATTGAGGCATTGCAATGTTTATCAAACGTGTGGAAAAGGACCGTGTTGGCAAAGACGTTTGAGAGGCATGGGGTAAAGTATGGCGATTTTGCAGATATTCTAACTACTTCGTTGTTTTCTGGAATAACCGCTTCGGGAGTATTGTAACGAAATCAAGCGCCCATCTACAGTTCCAGGCTCGGCGTTGTTCGGCCGAAAGCAGTTATGGGCATCTGCGCATCAACTGGCGTCAACAAGTTGACAATTTGCATTTCAAAACTTCTGATTCGACCGACGCCATTCGTCCGAGCGAGTGCTTTCCTCTGTCCGTCAGTGACTCAGACATCCACAACCAACGATGCGGCCACCATCGCTATGGGTCCGCCAGTGTAGCCGTGCTACTCCGAAAAGATTCTTAGCGACTTTGGCGAATGACCGACCCGTTATACCCCAGACGGTAATTGAAAAGGTGGTGCAGAAGTATGCTGTTGGATTACCGGAAGGAAAGGTCGTCAGAGCTGGAGACTATGTCATGATTAGGCCTGAGCACGTCATGACTCACGATAATACTGGTCCAGTGGTTTCCAAGTGAGCACCATGTCTTCTTTCTGCAAACCTTGGGGCGAACCAGCGCAATTATCTACAGGTTCAAATCAATAGGAGCGACTCGGATACACAATCCCTCACAACCAGTGTTTACTCTGGATCATGATGTGCAGAATCGCACCCCGAAGAATCTCCAGAAGTATTCAATGATTGAGTCATTTGCAAGGACGCATGGTGTCGATTTTTACCCCGCCGGACGAGGTATTGGACATCAAGTCCTCGTCGAGGAAGGTTACGCCTTCCCTAATACCCTCACTGTGGCTAGCGACAGTCACAGTAACATGTATGGTGGTGTGGGATGCGTTGGTACGCCTATCGTGCGAACGGATGCTGCTGCTCTTTGGGCAACCGGTAAAACATGGTGGCAAGTACCTCGGATGATTAAGGTTGAATTGCGGGGTCGTCTGGCACCAGGTGTTACAGGAAAGGATGTCATCGTGGCTCTCTGTGGATCGTTCAACCAGGACGAGGTATTGAACGCGGCTTTGGAATTCACTGGCGAAGGCGTCGCTGCTCTCGGCGTGGACGAACGCTTGACCATCGCAAACATGACTACGGAATGGGGCGCATTGGCAGGAGTTTTCCCTGTTGACGAAACATTACTTAAATGGTACGAAGGTGTTCTTAGGAAGTTGGAATTGAGGACATTCTCTTCTTCTCCTGGTATTCCGCCACCACCAACACACCCTAGGATCAACGAGGATAGGCTGAAGGCGCTCCGTGAAAACGTCCTCCGCTCTGACGAAGGCGCTGAATATGCTTCGCACCTCGTCTTCGACCTCTCCACTTTGGTACCGCACGTCTCTGGTCCTAATAGCGTCAAGGTTTCCAACCCATTGCCAGTTTTAGAGGAGAAGCAGATTCCCATCCAGAAGGCGTACCTCGTCAGCTGCACTAACTCGCGTGTTTCTGATATTGCTGCTGCTGCGGCTGTAATGAAGGGTCACAAGGTTGCTCCCGGTGTCGAGTTCTACATTGCCGCAGCAAGTTCCGCCGTCCAGCAAGAGTCTGAACAGCGAGGTGACTGGGAAACCCTCATCGTAGCAGGGGCTAAGACTTTGCCTGCTGGTTGCGGTCCTTGCATCGGTCTTGGAGTTGGCCTCCTTGAAGACGGTGAAACGGGTATCAGTGCCACGAACAGGAATTACAAGGGACGCATGGGCCATCCCAACGCTCAAGCTTATTTGGCTAGTCCAGCAGTGGTTGCTGCCAGTGCAATCAAAGGATACATCTGTGGCCCTGACTCCTTGGATCCTGCTTCTTTACCCCCTGTGAAAGCCCCTACATTCTCTATCGTCGAAGATGCTTCATCTTTGAAAGCCTTAGCTGACGCTTCAGCTGCTAAGGAAGCCTTGCTACCTGAATTCCCCGCATACTTTTCAGGACCTCTGCTCTTCGCACCTCAGGACAACTTGAACACCGATGGAATTTACCCCGGCAAATACACGTACCAAGACGACATCACTCTTGCCCGTCAGGCCGAAGTCGTCATGGAAAACTACGATCCCGCATTTGCTACGTTGGTGTCTACCCTCATCACTGCTCAAATAAAGGAAGGTACCAGCGCTGCGCTAACGACGAAGAACGGCGTGATTCTCGTAGCGGGATACAACTTCGGGACTGGGTCATCCCGCGAGCAGGCTGCGACAGCACTCAAAGCTGCCGGCGTCCCGCTTGTGATTGCAGGCTCCTTCGGTGACATCTTCAAGCGCAATGCGATCAACAACGGGTTGGTATGCCTTGAGTGTCCCGACCTCGTAAGAGATCTTACAGAAGCCTACGCGAAGGACGGCAAGCGAGGAGCAGGTGGCAAAGATGGTGAAATGACAGTGGATAAAGGACTGAAAGTCCGCGTTGGTATGGAAGACGGCAAAGTTGTGCTGACTGGTGGCTTTGCCGGTAGTGAGAAGGTGTACAGTGTCAAACCTGTTGGAGCTAGCGTACAGGAGCTCTGGTTGTGTGGTGGATTGGAAGGTTATATCTTGAAAGAAATCAAGAGCGAAGTACAAGCTCAAGCTTGATGGCCTCACGTAACTTGCCTGGAGAAGCAAGCCAAAAAGTATCATCCAAATGCTATTTGTTGGTTACATAAATTTAATTATGCTGTATATTAGAAAAACAAGATTTTACTATCTACAAACCAGTGTCTCGGACCGTGAAAAAGATCTTGTGGCCGTAGACTACAAGGGGAAATTGTCGGCATGTTCAAAATATGATAATTAACAAACAATACACACAGGTCATAAATTCGTTCATGGTTCGTAGTACATTAGTAGAAAGTGAGTACAGGCATCAACCACATCACGTTAAACCGAGATTAAGGCTGAATTTAATTTACAAGGCAGAGTTCCATATATTCCTCCCGTTCACCTGCGCCTCAGGTAAATCCTTCGTTGATTGAATAATGGAATCAGGAGAAAATTGCTCTGAGAGAACGGCGAGTTTGGATCGATACTCGTCGATCCCAATGTAAGCGCCACACATCCGACGCTTTCCGTCGAAGGATGAACGGCCGTGAAGGACACGGTGGTTGTCGACCACTAGATCGGGAAGTAAATAAGAAGTGACCGCAGACGCGTAGCTAACTACGTACCAACAGCAGTTCCGGGCTGGAGTTGTACCCAGTACTCCGAATCTGGACTGGTCAAGCATTTGTTCCACAGGCGGATGGCTTCGTACCTGTCAGGGAAACGTGAACATTTAGGCCAGGATGTGCAGGAAGATAAAACATACCACTTCTCGACAAGGTCAGGTGCGAGATGGTTCATGACGCTCCTATCGTCATTGTTCCATCTCACTTGCATAAGCTCACCAGTTATGGCATCATGATTCAATACTGGGTAACCAGATTGGGGTGTAGGTGTATATAAACAAGATGCCTCGCCTGCGGCGTGAGCGGGGACTGGGACACGAGATAGAAGGTCATATGCCTCAGGATGAAGCTCTTTCATCAAAGATGCAACGTAAAACCCATCGACAAGTAGAGTAGCACCGCCTGTGCCTTCTAAGTGCGAAAGGAGGTGGAAGAGTTGTAAGCCACATGGATCCGTCTGAAGAAGTTATAAATCAACATAAATAAAGTGTGAGTGATGCTCTGACGAACGAAGTATGTATTGTCAGTGTGAGCACCTAGAGCAAGCGTGGTGTATGCTGTATCTCCTTTCGCCATGTCTGCTGTGAAATCCCAGAATTTACCATCTAGATAAGACGCCTATCAGTGATATAGAGTGTTGGGCATAAATCGGTATGATTACATTGCGTTTCCCTAATGAAACCAATCTTAGTCGACAACCCCTCTGTAGCTTCTGGGGTTGCTGGCACACCAGTCACGAACGAAAATCCGAAATTATGCTGTCCAAACATAGGTCAGGCTTCTGTCGAACATAAGCTATGGCAAAAACTGACGACGTTGGTCAACCATTTATATAGCCCTCGATTGTCAGACCCCATGACGTCTTCATATGCGACTGTCGGTGGTGATTGCTGGATCCTCGAGCCCCATAGAATTTTTCTATGGGATTATTGATATTGAAAACAAGGAAGGTGATTCGAATATTCTTACCCGTCAGATGGCAGGCGCCTGTTTAGTGGAGGATCATAAGAGTTTCGTTGAAGCCATGACCATGGGTATAGAGAGATGTGTGGTTCTTTCGAAGGCCCTTGAATAATGTGGTCGAGATGATTATCGAATAAAACGCAAACACAAATCAAACTTAACCTACATGTAACTTCCAGACCTAGATGTTTTGATTCAACATGTAATGGCACAATATCTTTCGGGATCTGAGCGAAAGATGAATAAACAGGCTGATGAAGTCTAATGGCGGCCTACTTCAAATGTATTAAATAGCCGTTGTTTCGTGACCGCGTGGAAGCACTTGGGGCATCGGCAATGGTCTCTCAACCATATATGATGACTGAAATAATCCTTGAGGTGGTAGAGTGGATAATGAAGCATTAAAAAGCTCACAATCGTGACCAAGTCCTTGTATCCCATCCTACAGCGACTTGCTTTGCGTCCTGACTTATGATAGGCAAATCGTCGGCCTCAACGTCTGGGAGGTGTTGCGATTCAACTGGGTAGGGTGTCTGTACTGCAGTGACTGTTGCGGAAGCAGCAGACCTTATTGGGTAGGTCGTAATTGTTCGGTTCTGCTTCTGTGATGTTGAACTCTGAAAACGGCAACGTGAGATGAAGCAATTTTAATGGGACAAGTACCTGGCTAACTAACCGAAGGGAATGAGAGTGCACTGATTCTTTTCAGAGACAACCGCCGCGATAGAGCCTGGGAGTTGCACTGACGAGTCAATCCCAGCAAAGGGCGGACTGGTGGTGACTTGAACATGGTCAATATTCAGTGAGAGCCGGCCATTTCTTGACGATGGTCACAATCTCTTCGGTAGAGGTAAGCCTAACCCTAACCTTACCACAGCTTAAATGGCCGATACCGACGGTTCATTGTACTTACTCACTTCTGTACTCTTTCCTCCTCTCATTCACACCAACTATCCTACAAGCAATGCAGACCTGACAAACTATAGAAAAGTAAACATCATTTTGCCGCGTTTATTGTTATTTTATCAATGTTTCCTCTTGTTCAGTTATGTCTGCAGCAGAGTACTTTGACTCTTTCCCCGGCCACAGTCAGTAAGTTTATTCAGCTTCGATGCAATTTGTCCTACCCAACAAAGACATAGATACGCCCCAGGGTCACCAGATACTTTCTTTCCGATTGTCGATGTTCAAGCGCCCAGCACGGATTCTGCTCAAACCCCATCATCCACCTTCTCAAAGCCGCGTCGAAGTGCAACCAGACCCGCCAGGCCGACACCACCTGAAACATCAGTCGATCATCAGAATTCCCCAACATCCTATTCATTAAAACGTCATAGCTCTGCAAATGTAACATCACCTCAGTCCCGTAAGGAGCATGAGCGCCAATTGGCCAACACTCCCCGGGAAGCGCTGATTCAACTGGCTGTCAGCAAAGAACAACAGGCTAAAGATGCAAAACTTCTTTTGTCTACTGCAGTCCTCCAGGTTGAATCTTTGCAGGACAGGCTCGCACACGAGAAAAATACCAGGAAAACTCTGGAAGAAGAAATTCGTATCCTTGGTTTAAAGAGCACCAAAGCCATTCTAGATGCACAAAAGGAGAGCGTACGTGCCAAGGAGGATATTGGATTGTATAAACTGCAACTGGAAAACATGAGTCGTGATTTGTGAAGAAATTCATGTTTAACCTCTTCTACATTTTCTTACGACTGTCTTCTAGACAACGTGCGAACGAAGTTGTACAAACCGTCGAACGGGATCGGAATGAAGCCGATCGATCATTAGCGCGTGCGCGCGCCACTGCCCGGCAACTCAAAGAGCAAAATATTGTCCTCCAAGCTCGCGAAGAAGGTCGGGAAGAAGGATTCAAAGAAGGGTTACTCCAAGGTCAAAAGCAGATTGAAGCAGCTCTACTGGCTGCTGAGGCATCCAATGAAGAGTCTGATCGACGCCCATCTTCTTCCAAGCAAACATCACATCGGACGTCCCGACGCACAAGTCAGCCCGCACCTAATGTGAGCGCCATGATTGAAGCAGAGGTTGAGAAGAGGGTTACTGCAGAAAAGGCGGCAATGGCTCGACTGAGTACCCAGAATGCTGTTTACTCGAAAGATCTAGACAAAGAAAGAGGAGCCAACAGGACCTTACAGGAGAACATTCAGGCTTTACATAGACAGCTCGACGATTTTTCTAATAAGAACGCGGATCTCCAAAGAGAAAACCGCGAACTTTTTCACAACCTTGACAAGGCCAGGAGGGAGCGCAGAGAAGCAGAGGCTGAGAGGGACGACTTGAGAAAGGAGACAGAAAGGCTCAGAAAAGATAGAGATGATCTACAGCGCAAGCAGTCCCAAAGGGTTAGGCGAGTAGAAGAAGAAAAACAAAAACTCTATGAAGAGAAGGAGAAGGAACTTAGAAAATTACGCGAAACACAGAAAGAAAAAGCAGACGCCGAAGCAGCAGTCAAGGCGGAATTAGAAAGGGAGCGACAGCGGGTGAAGCAGCTGGAAGAGGATAGAGCACGCGACCTGGAAAGAGAAAGGTTTAAAGAGGCAGAACGTGAACGAGACAAAAGAATTAACGAAGAAGTAGCTGCGAAAATGGCTGCTGCTTTGAAGGCACAAGTGAATGGCACAGCTAGCAGTAAAGATAGCTCCTCATCGCGACACCAACCATTGCCATATCTCGCCATGCCTCCTCCCCCAACTGTGCCTATGCCCAATCCAATTGTGATGCCCACCGCGCCTTCGAGTCCTCCAGGCCGCCCGGTTCAACCTTCCCCAGTCACATTTCCAGTGCCCCGCGCAGGCTCCTCGGGTTCTCAAAAAGGTTATGGACGCGAACGACGCGGTTCGGTGTCTTCAGTAGCATCAACGATGCCATATGACTTGCTCCAATTCCCTAGTGACCGTGACCGAGGTCTTAGTGCAATTCCGGAAGACCGAAGTGTAAGAGCAGCGAGCCCAGCTCCAGTACCTAAGTGGGTGACGAATCCCCCTATTGACTATGCTGCTCGTGCTGGTAGTGGCTGGCCAAACGAAAATTCTAGCGTAAGTTTCTTCACTAATCTAAATTTTACGGCATGTACTTAGCCGTTTAGCAGGCACCCGCATGGCCGAACCCAATAGTTATGCCACAGGGTCCGGATTCAGGTTCTAGTTCAGGAGGCATAGGAGGGTCATACCCAGCCTCGTTCTCTGATCCTAACCTTCTTGCTCCCAATCCTCACATTCTCCGTAGGACGTCATCTGGAAGCACAGGATCTTACGATATTCGCATAGAACCACCTGTGAGTACTGAAGTATAATTTCTTATGCTACGATTTTTTTCCTGAAACAAGTTTATATAGTCCGGGCCTCCTTCCAATTATGACCCCTCAGAACAGGACCCTTCAGGATCGTTTTTAAGCCCCAGCCACCAGGCTGTTCCCCTTCCTCGAGCACAACCTCAGCAAAAGGTACCTTCTGGACGACGCTATGACACGAGCGGTGTACCGACTGAACCCAATACACCTACTCAGCCACTAAGAGTCTTGCCGCCCAATGGCCCACCTCCCAACTTTGTGCCACATACATTTACTGATAATTTAGGTAGATCTACTCCCATATGGCAGAGGAGCGAACTCCCAAATGCTGGAGCTGCAGTGATGCCACAGGGACCGTACATACCGCCTAGCATGCCTCAAGGCACGAGTACTCTTCGAGGATTTGGTGTGTCAGACACATATGGACCTCGGGGTGGGCCAAGTATACCGGAGCCCACTCTCCCTGGAGTGAATCCTACTCTTGACTCTGGGATTGCAATGCCTCAAGGACCTTACGTTCCTCCTGAAATGCCTCAAGGAACTAGCACACTTCGTGGACATGGCGATTATTCAGGTACCAACGCCGGTGAAGATATGCCAAAACCTGTCGTGCCCAAAATTGTTAGCAAGGGGAAGAAAGGAAAAAAGGCATCTACTGCAGAAGTTTCCATGCCCAAAGTACCTTTCATGCCTCCTGATGTACCCCAGGGTACAAGTACATTGCGTGGCTTTGGAACACCTAATATACCTCCCCCTGGTGGTCCTGATATTCCTGAACCAGTTATTCCTGGAACACATGGCACACCCGGCGCTGGGATTGCAATGCCACAGGGTCCATATGTCCCCCCTGAGATGCCCATGGGAACAAGCACACTTCGAGGCTATGGGGATGGTACAGGTTCAACCCCAGGAGAGGGTATGCCTCAGCCATCTCTACACGGACTTAGAGAAGGACGAGGGAGAGACACCCCCGCAGCCAGTAGAGGTATGCCCGAAGGACCGTTCATCCCGCCAGATGCAGCTATGGGCACCAGTACGCTTCGTGGACATGGCGCTGGTGATTTGCCACCATCTGGCGGTCCTGTTATACCAGAACCTAACATTCCAAGATTTGGCACATCTGGACATGCTGGCAGCGTTGGTATGCCTGAGGCGCCTTACGTTCCTCCTGATGTACCCACAGGAACAAGTACGCTTCGAGGGCACGGAGCTGGTGGGACACCTTCTCCCCATGGTCCTAGTATACCTTCTCCAAGCATACCAACTTTCGGCGGTGGCGTCCCAGGGAGCATTGGCATGCATGAAGCGCCCTTTATCCCCCAGGATGCACCTACAGGTGCGAGTACCCTTCGCGGACACGGTTTTGGCGGGACACCTTCTCCTCATGGTCCTAGTATACCTTCGCCAAATATACCCACTTTCGGTGGCAGCACACCTGGAGGAGGTGTTAGCATGCCTGAAGCGCCATTCATTCCCCAAGATATACCCACCGGAACGAGTACCCTTCGTGGACACGGAGTTGGTGATACACCTTCTCCTCATGGTCCTAGTATACCTTCCCCAAGTATACCCACTTTTGGCGGCAAAAACACATTTGGAGGTGTTAGCATGCCTGAAGCACCCTTCGTCCCACCAGAAATGCCCATGGGAACGAGCACATTACGTGGACATGGAGTGTCAGACGCGCCTTCAACTCACGGGCCTAGTATACCTGAACCTCATGTAAGTGGACGCGATACGCCAACAGAACCTTTTATACCCCCTCCCTTTACCGGATCCCTTTCTGGTCGCGCACCCTCTGATTCCAGCGGTTTCGGTATGCCTGAAGTTACGGTACCTCACATCGTTCCGTCCAGCGGCGCGACTGGTATTCTAAAGGGTGGCAAAAAGAAATATGGTAACCCATTAAACAATGATAAAGGAATATCAGAACCACAATCTATTTTCGGGAATGCAGCTCCAGTGTTCCCTCACTCTCCTGCTGGATCTGTTCGACCTTTGTTCCCTGACGCTGGCCCGTCTTGGGGAACCCCTGCTGTTGGACAAGCTAGCAGTCTAGGCGGTTGGGGCTCTGGTGCGACGCCTGCTATGTCAAACCGCGATCTTCCTGGGACTGGAGAGCGTACTGGTTTGTCAATATATGGTCCACCGTCAACGTTCTCACCGAATCCCTCTGCTCCGATTTCGATGCCAGAAGTGACAGTCCCAGTGACCATGCCTCAACCTACCGTTCCACAGATTATTGAAGAAGACAACGGCTTCGACCAAACAACGCTCCAGAATACGAAATTCAATACCATGACCTCCGCTGCTGCAAAGAAGAAAAAGAAAAAGAAATAAAGGTTGGTCGACAACTTGTTCCCCTTTTGATCATCTTCCTCTTTCTTCACCATGTGTACTTTTTCAACGTGACGATTTATCAATGACATCTATTCGACAATTTAAAGCATGTTTTCGTTGCTCTACACTGTGTATTTATTGTACTGCTATTTGGTTTTCTACGTTTTCTATCATGTTTGTTGTAGAATATGGGTGCTCAAATTATTTCATTTTGGATGAAATACGTTCCTAGTACGCATTGTTGTAGCATATCGATGCATCTCAGTCTCATGTGTTTAATTTTGACAGGAAAACAGTCAGACAATAGCGCATCTAAGACTAAGTTTAGACAAATATCATGCGCGCGTGAAGCGACTCTGGAAGAAAGCGTCGAATCCCCTGTCAGAAGTAAATTTCGGCCTCTGAGGGTGCTCGAACGTTGTTCGGTCGAAGATATGACTCGAGGAAAGATATTTACGCAATGGAGACGTGGAAGGATATAACCGAATCGGCAGTATTCGGAAAGTGATCGGCCGACGCCAATTGGAGGGGAGGGATTCAAAAGAAAAAGTTTTGGTTCGACAACTTGAACACAAACCACCATGGCCTCCTCCCTCGCTCGTACCGCTCTGCGCACCGCTTCTCGTCGCGCTCCTCGTGCATTGACCTCTGCCGTCCGGCCTGCTCAGACCGCCTCCTATTCTCTCCTTGCCAAAGCCGCCGCTGCTAAGTCTGCTCACTGCGCGACTGCTTCAGTGAGTCCCGACTTTGTTTTGAGACAGCGAGCTTTTCTCTAAACTTTTGTTTCAGGGAACCCGTGGTGTCAAGACTCTTGACTTCGCCGGTACCAAGGAGGTTGTCTACGAGCGCAGCGACTGGCCCCTAGCCAAGCTCCAGGACTACTTCAAGAACGACACTCTCGCCCTCATTGGCTATGGCTCTCAAGGTCACGGTCAGGGTCTCAACGCCCGCGACAATGGTCTTAACGTCATCGTCGGTGTCCGCAAAGATGGCGAGAGCTGGAGGCAAGCTATGGAGGATGGGTGGGTGCCCGGTGAAAACCTCTTCCCAATCGAGGAGGCCATTAACAGGGGCACAATCATCATGAACCTTTTGTCCGACGCCGCTCAGTCACAGACGTGGCCCACCATTGCCCCTCTCATCACCAAGGGCAAGACTCTCTACTTCTCTCACGGTTTCTCCGTTGTGTTCAAGGATGACACCCACGTCGTTCCTCCTAAGGATGTTGATGTCATTCTTGTTGCTCCCAAGGGATCTGGACGCACCGTCCGCACTCTCTTCAAGGAAGGTCGTGGCATCAATGCCAGCGTTGCTGTCTGGCAAGATGTCACTGGCAAGGCCCAGGAAAAGGCCATTGCTCTCGGCGTTGCCGTTGGCGCTGGTTACTTGTATGAGACTACCTTCGAGAAGGAAGTATACTCTGACCTTTACGGCGAGCGTGGTGTCGTGAGTAACCCTCTTTTTGCATAGCCATTTTCATATTTATTTTTTCCTTCTTTTTTTCAGCTTATGGGTGCTATTCGTATGTCTACTTTTTTTTTTAGTTGCCAGAAATTTTGTTTCTCACATTTCATCATCAGAGGGTCTATTCTTGGCTCAATACCAAGTTCTCCGCAAGAACGGCCACACCCCATCAGAAGCCTTCAACGAGACCGTCGAGGAAGCTACTCAATCCCTGTACCCCTTGATCGGCCAGAAAGGGTAAGCACTTTTTGATATGAATTGGTTTCCGGCTGCTTATCGTTCATAATAGTATGGACTACATGTTCAACGCCTGCTCTACCACCGCTCGTCGTGGCGCTCTCGACTGGGCTCCTGTTTTCGAGAAGGCCAACGTTCCCATTTTCGAGCAGCTCTATGAGAGCGTAAGGAATGGAACCGAGACCCGCAAGTCCCTTGAATTTAACGGACGCTCTACCTACCGTGAGGATCTCAACCGGGAGCTCGAGGTCATCAACAACCAAGAAATCTGGCGTGCCGGTACGTTTTTTTCTTTCTATACTGATATTGCCATTTTCTCATCCATTTAATAGGCAAGACCGTGCGATCACTGCGCCCTGATTACAAGCCCGAGTCAGAGTAAATTATTGGCAGACGGCCGTTGATCAAAAGTACCCGACAGCACCTATTACTTAGTCGATTCGCTTTCATTCTTGTAAATATACCATTCCCTTGTTATGTCTTTCTGATTTGCACATCTTTACTGTAATGACATTATCTATCTGCACATTCTATCCTTCCTTTATCAATCGAATCGCATTATGAAACAATTTGACCCAAGAAATATTGAGAACTTTCAGCCCGTCGCATCATACGCAACAGTTTCACGGTGTACAATATATAAGAATGCAATGTTTTCCAGAAATAGGAGAAACAGCCGCTTTAGGAAAAGTATGTAATTCTGCTTCACACCTTCACCACTTAACTCTTTAATTTTCCTCATACCCGCAATATCGGCTATTAGGGCACAATGGACAAAGATAATCGCGATGATTTTACGTTTGCCAAACTTTCCGACCTCAAATTGCCAGTCACATTCAGGATGTACGAACGCTCAATGATTCCGAGCGATTGGAGTCTGTCTAACGTATTTCTTATCCATGTATAGATCCCAACTGGAAGGCATTCGTAAACCCAACTCCTTCACAGAGCTGCTAGAAAAGCCTGAACTACGATTTCACGGTGTTCAGTCTTCGTACGTTCTATTAGATCATCTTATACGTTTAGAAATGACCTCAGAACTTATAGCACACTTTCAGATCTCTACGTTACATGCCAGCTTGTAGCTGATAACAAACCTCTTACGATACCTTTTCGAACATCTTTCAAGGCATTTAAGAATACATACACGTATGACTTCGTGACGGGATGTTGGATAGTTGCATGCTAATGGGTATCGGCCTTTCTTTGTAGATGGAACGAGTGGATAACATTTCCAATACGCTATTGCGATCTTCCTCTCAGCTCCCAAATTACTTTCACCGTATGGGATATTGAGGGACCGAGGAAGGCAGTTCCTGTTGGAGGATCTACGTTCAGGCTTTTTGGGAAGAAGTGGTACGTCTTTGTCAGAGAAAGAAATTGTGCATGATCGCCTTACCAGTTTCCGCAAGGACGCTAAGACGCGGCAAGCATCGACTACTTCTATGGCCGGATACAATTGCAGATGGCTCAGTGGAAACTACAACGCCGAGTAAGTTGGCTACGCAGGATGAAATGGGTCGTCTGGAGAAGGTATGGGTCTCGTCGTGTAGCACCCTCGAACTCTCTCGTTTAACACATCCAACAGTTGGTTAAGAAATACGAGAGAGGCGATTTACCGAAATCTGACTGGCTTGATAAAATGGCTTTCCGGAAAATGGAAGAAATACATGCAGTATGCCTATCATCAGCTCTTTAATATGTTTTGTGAAACTAAGCTGTACTCAGGCTGAAACTGAAAAGTCGGAAAAATTGTTCCTATACATTGACCTACCGAGATTCGACTTTCCAGTTATCTTTAGTGAACCGGTGAGATTGATTGTAGGTATTATACGCCATTTGATTATTAAACGTCCGATACAGGAAGCGGCTGCCATCAGCTCATCGACCACTTCTGCTCTGACAACAACCGTTCAAACGCCAACTATACCTGCTATATCTACTTCTTTCATCTCTGACAGCAATTTGTGGAGTGTGGTCGACCCTGATATCGCCAACGAGAATCCTGTAGAAGACAAACATCGTCGTCTTGTTCGAAGTCACCGCAGCAGTCCTTATGACAGAGAGTTGAAGCCCAATGCGAAGTTGCGGGATGAACTTGCTGTATGTCAATTTTCTTTCAAATATGAAAAAACCCGATAATAACTTTTTTTATTAAGGTGATACTGAGTTATTCTCCTAGTCAACCGTTGACATCCGAAGAGAAGGATCTCATCTGGAAATTCAGATTTTACCTGGCGAGAGATAAGAAAGGCCTCACTAAGTTCTTGAAGTCGGTCGCGTGGCGAGATTCTTCTGAAGTAAAGCAAGCAGTGGAAGAACTGCTTCCTCAATGGACAGAAATTGACACAGATGACGCTCTGGAACTTTTAGGTCCTGGAACTGTTGATTCCCGTGTGAGAGCCTTCGCTGTTAAACAACTCAGCAGAGCCGATGACGATGTAAGTTACCATTTATATACATATAGCCTGCGCATTGACCACCACACAACAACAGGAACTCCTCCTTTACCTGTTGCAACTTGTTCAAGCTCTCAAATTTGAGAGTGTCGTTAGCGAACAACGCTCATCAAGATCGACGACTACGGCGATCTCTTATGATGATAGCGGTCTTTCGGATTTCCTCATTGCGAGAGGTGTAGCAAACCCAGTCTTAGGAAACCGCCTGTATTGGTACCTGATGGTGGAAGTAGCACTAGAAGATAGGATTATGGCGAAGATGTACGGACGCGTGGTGTTTAAATTTATGAATAAGATTCTTGAGGTAATATTTCTTAGATTTGACTTTGATGTTTGAAGTTATGGCTAACCAAGATATTTATTACCCAGGCTGAAAATGGTTCGGAGAGACGCGAAACTATGCGCAGACAAGGTCTTATGATTGACACACTTGCCAAGCGCTCCCGTGAAATCCGAATGTCGAAAGATCCTAGACCAAAGAAAATAGAGAAATTGCGTTCCATTATCTCCGACTCAAAGAGCGGTTTATCTTCTATGGAACCTCTGCCACTTCCAATCAACGCCAAAGTTGAAGTGACGGGGATCATTGCGGAGAAATCATCAGTGTTCAAGTCGAATATGTACCCACTTCTCCTTTACTTCCAACGTTCCGATGGCGGTGAATATCCTGTTATTTTCAAGGATGGTGATGACATGCGACAGGACCAACTTGTAATCCAACTTTTCACCCTTATGGATCAACTCTTGAGGAAGGAGAATCTAGATCTCAAGTTGAGCCCCTACGACGTCCTGGCTACTGGTCCAACGCAAGGGATGGTTCAGTTTATCCCAAGCAAAACCATTGCTGCTATTGTCAGCGAACATGGCAATCTACTGAACTATATGAGAATGCACCATCCTGACGAAGGAAGCATAGGTACAGCTGGAGTAGAACCCAGTGTGATCGATACTTTCGTGAGGAGTTGCGGTATGTTCGATTTGACAAACTTGGAGGCTACATCACTGATCTGACTCTTTAAGCTGGATACTGTGTGGTTACATATTTACTTGGTGTTGGCGATCGACATCTTGACAACCTTTTGGTATCACCGGACGGTAAGAATGAAGTTTTGCGATGACTGTTCCCAGACTTATCGGTAGAATTATAGGGCATTTCTTCCACGGTTTGTCCAACTTTGCTTGGATTATGAATTGCTAATTAATACTTTCTCTTTAGTTGATTTTGGCTACATCCTTGGAAGAGACCCAAAGCCCTTCCCACCACAAGTCAAAGTGTGCAAAGAGATGGTGGATGGCATGGGTGGTGCACAATCCCCACATTATGCACGCTTCAAGAATTTTTGTTTTACCGCCTTCACAATCTTGCGGAAGAGCACCAACCTTATCCTCAATTTGGTTACACTCATGGTCGATGCTAACATCCCGGATATCAAACACCGAGATGTTCACGAACAACTTCAGGAGAAATTCAGGTTAGACCTGACGGAGGAAGAGGCCATCAAACACTTCGAGGTGCTGCTGAACGAAACATCTTACATCACTGTCGTGTTTGATAGATTCCATGATCTCGCACAATATTGGCGTAGTTGATTTGGTATATTATGAGCTTGCTAGTGTTTTCCATATCTTGTCCTCTATAGATCTAATCACCTTTGAGCTTGTATTCAAGCTGGTCATGAAGTAAGCAACATCCCCGAGAGTCCTGTAGTGGATGCCGAAAGGTGCACCCCCTGGCGCACTAGACAATACACCCTCTCCTTCAGCAGCGTCAAGTAGTGATTGCAATGCAGCCTGGGCCGAATGCGAAGTATAACCTATAACGTATGAGTCAGACACCACCTTTCCAATTGAGGAATGCAATCGTACCGGCGCTCTTGTCTTTGATTTTGATTGCCAACACCGTCCCCAATGTCATGGTTTCTCTGACTTGAGGGAGTTTGGAGATTGCTAGAACAAAGTTAGGATCCCACAAGCTCCAGACCGGACTCTTTTCGCCATCTGGTTTAGCCCAGCTTGCTTGAGCTGCTTTCCAGTCATCGCTCTCTTTTAGTTTATCCAGCATGGAAAGTGTCTCGTTCGCCACCTCGCATCCAATAGGGTGTGCGGTGTATGAATGACCATGTAGTAAAGCATCTGCCTTGTTGTCAGCGAGGAACGCTTCGAATATAGACTTGGAAGCAAGCGTTACGGCCAGTGGTAAAAGACCACCAGTCAAGACTTTGGCGTTTACCGAAATGTCTGGATAGACCCCAAGAATAGGCCCACTGCTTTCCACGCTAACTCGATGAAGGCCTACAAATACTTCATCGAATATGACAGGAAGTCCAGACCATGTCGAAGATGAGCCAGAACGTCTTCCACGAACGGTATCGATGAGGACACGCTGGAAAAGGGGGTCTACGAATAGCATACCGCCAGCTCCCATTAAGATGGGCTCAATGACAAGCGCAGCGAGCTTAGGACCACCACGTTCTTTCAATGAGTCTAAAGCCCGCTTGATATAGAGAGCATACGCTTGAGCGAGTGGCGTACGCAGCCTGTTTTCAACTTCGTAAACCCAGGCAAGAGATTCGGCTTTGACCTGTTTCGGTTGAGGGAAGGATGACAAAGACGCTGGTACATTTATCGAAATTTCTCCGTCTTTGATACCAACGGTTGGCGGATCGAGCCAATAGCCTTTTGCATCGTGCCACTCGCAAGTGTAAACACCCTCTTCGCAGGCATCCATAGCACCAATAGTGTCTCCATGGTAGCTCCCCTTGAGTCCGAGTATACCTAACTGCTTCTTTTCTTCGTTTTTCAATTCCGGTTGGCGAAGTGTGAAGGCCCTCAAAGCCATCTTCAATGCGACTTCCATTCCGGTAGATCCATTGTCAGAGATGAATGCACGATCAGCCCAACCCTTCCCTGGACCATCGTGTATCAAACGTTCAGCCAACTTCAGAGCGGGAAGATGCACCGCTTGGGGGAACATAACATGTCCATATCTTCCGCTAGCCTTCGCCGCAGCCAGAGTCAAGGATGAATGAGCATGGCCAAAAGTTTGAGTCCACCAGGATGAAGAGCCGTCAAATTGAGGCTCCAAAAGACTTTGATTACCGGATGTCTGGGTGAAGCCAGATTTATTAGTGATACTGAAAAAGTCGGAATGGGCACTATCAATGACAGTAACGTCCTGTTCACCCTTTACAAGACCGTGTTGCACAAATGGCCACCATATATTGTCATACGCCCTCTTGGGCATAGATTCGAGTTCCTGGATACGCTTGCTATGACATATATCTAAATGGTCAATGACTTTTTCGAGATTGTCCTCGGTATTTTCTTGATTGGGTGAAGTAATGGAGGCATAGTATTGGTCTGTAACTTTGAAGTTTTCCGAAGGGTCTGAGAGTCGAGGTGGAGGTGGATCTACGGTGCCTACATATATTCCGCGATCTGCGAAGTATGGTCTGAGGTAATCTGCATTTCTGTAATAGTTGTCACGGAATAGTAGAACAGCGTCGATGATATAACCGCGAAGGAGCAAAGATTCATACGAGGAGATGGTGGAAGAAATTCCGCCAAGCTTTGAATCACCTATCAGAATAGTTGGCAGAAATAAAGGTCGATAACAATCCGCCTGACTTGTTCCAGATAAAGCAGGACTGTGCACACCTAAGTCACATCTTAATGAGAAGGCTGGTGTAAAACAAGAAATGAGAACGCCATCGAACCTCCTGCAGTCTCTAGATACATATGAGCAGGCTTTGACGTGTTACCAGCGTGCATCTTTATGCGGTTTGCAATAGCATCAACGAATGTAACATCCGATGGTGACTAGAAACCCGATGGTGAATAACGAATAATACACATATATGAAGAACTTGTACTGACTGTGTTCTCCGTTTCTCCAGTGACATCAGCCTTCAGCTTCGCCGCCAGATGTGGACTGACTGGTTCATCGTATCGGAAGAGACACTCTGCGTGTATGGAATGCTTGAACTTGGAGGTATACCGATTGACATGGCTTTAGGCGGCGTTAAACTTGGTCGGGACGAATGAGGACCAACACTCTTACTGGTCATCGGCGTCCTCCAATGGGCCTGTGCTGACTGGCTTCAAGTAAAACGTGTTGTTCCCCCGTTGGGCAGATGCTGAGACGAGCGCAGTGGTGAGGATGGTTTTCCCAACGTCCGTATTTGCCCCAAAGACTTGATGAATCCGAAAATGGCGGAAGAGAGTGGACATTTTTTTGCTCCTACTTGCTTTCAGTACAGATTCTTAGTCTATAATTCTTCCTGGTGACTTTTGGGAGGTTCGGGTGGCATCGAGCTTGGTCCAGCTCGGATTCGGAAAGCACGAAGTCGGAGGTGGAACTCAGGCAAGTTTCGCGTGTGTATGTATAGCCGGTTCTCCGACGGCGGGCGTAAATAAATTACGATTCACGCACACGTGGGACGCAAGCGCGTCCTGTGACGTCACACCTAATACTAATCCTGAATCTGCTTCTGGCAAAGAACTTGAATATCATTAATGGAAATCTTATGGGACTGATTCTTGAGGAAATATTCGAAATATATTGGCTCGTTGCCAAATTTCACTGAGATATCTGGTCTAGCCCTAATCCACTACTGTATTTGATTATAGCTGAAATTTACACATGGATGTTGACAGAAGAAGAGACAACTACTGTATATTTTTGACATATTATCCATTCTGAATGATGTGATTGTATCATAAAATCTAAGACCACACAGATTATTCTCAAAATCAAACAGCTAGTGACCTGCTGTCGATGCTTCGTGCTGTTTTACTGCTGCCACAACATCCACAATGTTTCTTAGCTGATCTGGAGCATAGCGCTCATAAGTAGTCGGCTTCGAGTATGCAACCTGGGCAGCTTTTATCTAAGAATGAAGAAATAAAATTTATTGACATTACGCCTTGAAGTATAGCACATACCAAAATGTCAGAGGTGAGGCCCTTTATCGGTGAAGCTGATGTACGGAAGCGATGCATGCGATAACTCGTATTGCCCAACATCTGGACAACAGGGTCACTAGTATTCTACGGGAATATGAATCCTGTAATTGTTATAGAAGATTACTCTGAAAGACTCACATAAGTCTCTGTCTCATAAGGCCAATCCTCACTACCGATTGGTACCAGAGGTTCTTCGTTGGATAGATTGGGGTCGATGATAGCTTCCAGCGGATGGCTAAATATGTGTGCAACTTCCCCTTCGGCTGCTTTCAAGGTCGATATAACTTCAGGTTTGCTAAGAAATGCTACAACCGGCGTAACGAGTATCCTATGAAGGGATATAGCCGGCTCCATCAGACCAAGCGTGAAGATGCAAGGGGAGTCTCGAGGAAGTGCAACTTCTTCATTGGCTTCTCTGAACTGTGAATATCCTTTCATACCATTCTCAATATCATACAGTTAATATTATCACTCACAGCAGTCACGATCAAGTCCGAGTCCGTCTGATCCCATTTCCCCCCAGGTAAAGCAGTCTGGCCGGCATGCGTCCGAAGATGTCTTGATCTTGTGGTCAACAGAACACGCAGTTCCCCTTTTTTCTCATACAGAAGGACGAGTACCGCGGCAATCTTTAGGGTGGTGCCTGAGCTGCATACGTTGGACAGGAAATTGAATGGATTATGACTTCAATATAAGGGCAAAATAGCAGTGAATGTGCGAATGACGGACAAATCTGGGCGCTCTAACGTGTTTAGGTATTGTATGAGGTTATTGATGCATTTTCTTGACTTTTCGGAAAGCGATTCTAGTGCTTCTAGAGGGATATGGGACTGTCTTGTTTGTGTCATTGCCACGGACCCTGGACGTTGGGGAAAGAGGAGGATGGCCAAAGTCACAGCAAACATTCCAAATTAGTCTCTGGCGGCCGGCCCGCATTCGGCAGTAGTAAATATATATTTAGATCTCGGAGAACAGTCGCATTGATCCGTCGTTTGCACTTGCCGTACCTACAATTTCGAGTGTATCATGATGATTATAATAATTATATAGTATGTACTAAATAGATCTCTAATTGTTCTACATATGTAGTCTTTTAACAATAATCTCTGTCCGATGTGATGAGATACCTGTATAGATATAGCTATAATGAAGGAATGTCCAGGTATTGAAGTCCGAAGTCGTTAAAAGATAGAATTGATGATTCCAGAGCCCACAGCAGATCCTGATCATTGAATTAGTTGGAAGTATCTTGAGCAAGAAATTAAAGTCATACCTGCACCAAATCCAACGCCCCCGACGGCAGAGTGAGCTAGCTACACGATTCAAATGAGTGAAGGCCAACAAGTACTGCTCCCAAAAACAAAGTTTACCGTATTGCCAAGTTTCCCGCTGAAAAGCCCATGTTTCTTTCCGGACTGTTCCTGGTTCTCTTGAGGAGGAGCTGCCACGGTGGATGGAGGTGGTCCTGATGGAGGAGGTGGTCCGTTGTGTCCACCCTGATAAGGTGGATAGGGTCCATTCTGTGGAGGAGGCGCATAATACGAATTCTGTTGCGAGTACTGGGGTTGATACGGAGTAGGTGCTCCGTAGTTGGGTCCGCTTGGTGGGGGTCCACCAGCATTTGGGAAACTTGGCGGCATTGGTGGTTTGGCATCAACAGTATTCGGCGAGTGATTTCGGGCGGGGAGTTGCGGAACGTTGCGGGCAAGTTTCTCCACATAAGATGCAGGGAAAAGACCTTCTCTGCCATTTAGACGACCGGTCCACCAGTCAGGATTTTTGTCGTCTGTTATCTCTATTATATCTCCAACATAAAAGACAAGGTCAGTTGAAATCTGGTTAAAATTCATTAGAAGGTTTTTGAGAAAAGCAGAGGATGAAAGGGGGCTGACAGCGTTGTTCTCATTGTAGTTCCACATAGCTTTCGCTTTAGTAATTGATTGGACGGGAATTGGGGGTGGAGGACGAGATGCTAACTGATTAAATGAGTTCTTTGTGGGTGGCGGGCCTGCATGTCCATGGGCTTGATTCATTGAAATGGAAGTGTCTGCATGCAGAGAATGAGGTGTAAATTGTTCAGAA
>Ga0247779_1000066_pt1 | contig 88818 bp, 76 predicted proteins | sample UWRJL221509R5_FD_179925 | JGI IMG/M metagenome (GOLD analysis project Ga0247779, IMG submission 179925) | Plant litter microbial communities from Arlington Agricultural Research Station in Wisconsin, United States - UWRJ-L221-509R-5 | ecosystem: Environmental > Terrestrial > Plant litter >... | reverse complement strand
GCACGTCTTCACCGCCAACGGTCCGTCCGATGATCTGAGCATCGTGGACGTCGCAAGCGGCAAGCTGGAGAAGAAGGTGCAGCTCGGGGGTTCGCCCTGGGGCGTCGTTACTGGCGGGGGGTGATTTGCGAAAGGGGGGGCGCACCTCGATCAGCACGTTGAACCCAGTTGTCCACGAGTCGTTGCGCCCCCGCGCAACGACTGAACTGCGGAATCTACGGGTCAGCGCAGGCGCTCGACGGTGACCCCGGAAACGAACCGGGCACGGCGCGCATCTTGCTCTGCATGGACAACATGCCGTTCGAAAGAATCCTAGTCGCCACCGACTTCAGTGATGGGTCTCAGCAAGCGCTGGAATATGCGCTTCGCATTGCAGAGAAGTTCGACTCTGAGCTGACGCTCGTACACGTCTGGGAAGCGCCGAGCTATGCGTACGCCACCGATCTCTATCTGCCGGTCGACGTGATGGCGTCGCTCGAGGGAGCCGCCGTCGCGCGGTTGGAGCAGGCTACGACGGAGCTCAAGGCGCGCTTTCCGGGAGCGAAGTCGCGGCTCCACACGGGCTCCCCATGGCAGGAGGTGCTCGGCGCGGCAACGGAAGTGAAGGCCGACCTGATCGTGATGGGAACACACGGTCGTCGCGGGCTGGAGCGCGCGCTACTCGGCAGCGTAGCCGAAAGGGTCGTGCGGATGTCGCGCGTCCCGGTTCTCACCGTACACGGTGCGAAAGAGTGAACGGCACGCGCAGCTTTTGCGCCAGGGAACGCAGCTCGAGCGTCGAGCCCGCATTCCGCCTCACGAATGCTCACCAACGCTGCCCGTATCGAGCGCAACACGCTTGGCACGGGCGATGCAGCTACTAACCGGAGGAACAAATGCAGAATAAACCATACACCTTGCTGGTCGGGGTGGACTTCTCGGAGTCCGCCGATCGCGCGCTCCAAGAAGCCTTTGCGCAGGCGTCACAGCGAGCCAATGCGGAGGTTCACGTGCTCACTGCGCTGCCCGTCGCCGGCGACGAGGCTCGCTACGCGGTCTACACGGCCCTGGACGAGGCACCTTATTTGGACACTACAATCCAAAGACTGCGCACGCATGTCGAGCTACAGCTGGAGAAGTTCCGGCTCGCACACCCCGATGCCCAATTGGGCTTTCGGATTGTCTCACACGCCCAGATCGCGACTGCGGCGCAATGCATCGTCCAGCTGGCCTCGGACCTCGGCGCAGACTTGATCGTGATCGGCACCCACAATCCGAAGGGGATTGAGCGCCTTCTATTGGGCTCCGTCGCAGAATCGACGGTAAGAAACGCGCGCTGCCCGGTGCTGGTCATCCCGCCGCCCCCGAAATCGGAGCCTGAAGTGACAATCACGCCAGCGTGTCCGGAGTGCGTTCAGACACGCTTCGCGAGCGCAGGCAAGGATTTCTGGTGCGCGCAACACAGCGAACGACATGGGCGACGACACACCTATCATCAATCGGATCGAAGCAGCCCTGCTGCCCATTTTCCTCTCGTGATCCAATGAGCAAATAGCACATAGCTTACCAAGACCGCATGCGACTGGCGTTCAGCGACGAAAACGAGCGCCGGTCAAGCGAGCTAGAAAAGATCGCGTTCGCCCATTCCGGGTCAAACGTCGGGCTCTGCACGCGCAAGGCGTGCGTCTGGCGGCGGCGTGGCTCTCCATCAGCCAGCACCGCACTCCGGCTTGCGACACCGATGCGCTACAGCTAGCGACATTATGTACCGATCGAAGTCACGGCAGGCAGGCTTCAGCACCGCCCCCACGGCCGCCACGAGAAACGGAGGAGTGACGTAATCCTGCGGGTCACGCCGCGGGCTCGGATCCGCGGCCTCAGCTGAATTCGTGTTGCTCATGAGCGGTCGTCTCGTTTGCTTACCGGAATGTCGAGGCGAGTCGGAGGCTCGCTCTTCGCGGCGCGGATTCGACCCGACACCATGTCTTTGAATTCATCCTTGCCAAAAGGCTTGTCGAGCTCGAGATTGCCGGCGTCTTCGTCGTCGACGATCAAAATTCGCCCGTGCAAGCTCGCTAGCGCCACTGCTTCAGAGGTCGGCACCACCGACCGCAACGCAGCGGCTTCGGTCCACCTCGGCAAGCGAACGACGAAGCGCGTGCCCTTTTCCACTTCACTTTCGACCTGAATGTCTCCGCCAAACTCATTGATGATGTTGCGACAGATCGATAATCCGAGCCCCGAGCCCGCGCCGATCCGCTTGGTACTGAAGAACGGCTCGAAAATGCGCACCAGGTCTTCTGGCCTGATGCCCGCGCCCGAATCTTCTACGCCCGCGCAAACACTGCCCTCTTCGGCCCAAGTGCGGACGGTGATTGTGCGGGTTTTGCTGTCTTCCATCGCGTGCGAAGCGTTGATCAGCAAGTTCAAGAACACCTGCGTCAGCTTGACTTCGGAGGCCCAAACCAACGGTATTGGCTTGAAATCCAGCACCAGCGTGGCTCGAAATCGGCTCTCGTTCGAGGCCACGCCGACTGCGCTTTCGATCCCGCGCTGAAGATCCACTTTGCACAGATCGGACGATTCCACACGGCCGAAGGTGCCCAAAGCCTTGGAGATGCGTGTGATGCGGCGCACGCCCTCGAGCGCGTCGCGCGCGCGCTCACTGGCCTCGTGTAACGCCGCTGGCTCCAACAACGCGGAGTCCTCACCGACGATGGCACTGAAGGCATCCTCGCCGACCGCGCTCCGCAGCCCGACGCAGCAGCGCGCGGTCACCGCTGCGAGCTTGGGCAGCAGTTGCGCCAGATCTTCCACGTTCGAAAGCACGTAAGCCAGCGGGTTGTTGATTTCGTGACCCATGCTCGCTGCCAACAGGCCCATGCTCGCCAGGCGCTCAGTCTGGGCAGAAGCAGCGCGCTGCTTTCGCGCTTCGGTCTGATCGCGCACCGTTGCCTGCAAGAAGGGCGCGCCGCCTGCATCCATGCGCGCCACCGACACGGTAGCGGAAAACTCGCCCCCTACGCCGCGTCGAAAGGTCCACTCGAAAGAGGCCGAACCGTCGCGCAACGCGGCACCCAACAATACCCTGGACCGTTCTTGCGAGAGACGGTTGTCGGGTTGTCGTTCGTGCGAGCACTGTGCAAACGAACGCGACAACAAGTCCTGTTCGTCCCTTGCACCAAACATCGCGATACTGGCAGCACTGCAGGAGGCAAAGGTCCAATTCGGGGGCGCCAAGGTCAACAGGGCGTCGGGCGAGTTTTGAAACAAGATGCGATGGCGCGCCTCGCTCGTGCGTAGCGCTTCTTCCCCACGCTTGCGTTCGGTGATGTCGCTCAGCACCGTACGCAAGACCCGCGCGCGGTCGTTGCCTTCGGCGACCCGTGCCTCGAGCCGCACCCAAAACGATTCACCGTTGGCCTTGAGCAACCGCAACTCACAGCCCTGAGGCGCCCCGCTAGCAAGCAGCTGCCGGCGGTGCATGAGATAGACATCTTGATCGTCCGGAAGCACGAAGCGTGACCACGGCTGCTTCACGATCGCACCCCTGGCCACATCCAGCAGGCCCGCCGCAGTGAGATTAGCCTCCAGCACGATCCCATTTTCGTCAATCGTGAGGTAACCCACGGGAGCTAGGTCATAGAGATCGAAGTAGCGCGCCCGGGCTAAGTCCAGCTGCTCTTCTGACGAGCGCAGCTCCTCGTTCTGCAACTCGAGCTCGATGCGATGCACTCGCAGGTCGTGGAGTAGGCTGCGCGCGTCCTCCACGGACAAGCAGCTGACATCGTCAGGGATCGGTGCGTGCCGAGCTCGCACTTCCTGCTGGGCCCGTCGCCGCGAGCTGCGGGCGGTTTCCGCGTCCGTCGCAGGAAATATCCCGGATCCCGGGCGAATTTCCGATTTTCCAGGTTCCTCAACCATTTGCAGCTCCCTTGGCTTCTCGCTCAGTCGTGATGTGGCCGAGCGGGCGACCGATATCGCTGCGGATCAAATTGATCATCCGCGTGACCGCGGGCGTAAACCGCTGAATGCACAGCTGGTGATCGACGAATACCGTGCCGACGCCAGTGCCCGCCAGCAGGCTAAGTTTCCAACTTCGCCGCCGCCCGCAAAGAGCGCATTGTCGTCAGCTGGACGAGGCGTGCCCTCGCTCGGCTCGCTGCGCTTCACCGACGGCGCTGCAGCACGTGCGCCCCAGGTGCGGAGCTACACGGTCGCATCGAGCCGAGCGTCGTGGCCATGCTTCGACCATGACACCTAGTCGGACTCGAAGCAACCTACGGCCGGACGCCAGTGTGGCATTCTTGTGCGGGGCCGACCGTAGATCTTCAATCTAGTGCACGTTCGATCAACTTCTCGAGGTCGACAAGGTCCTCGTTGGTGCGCTTCACTTTGGTGAAGGCCGCCTCGAGTGGCTTGCCAATCATCGTCTTGTCGGTGCGCACGGAAAGCGTGAGCTCACATGCCGGAGCCGATCACGATCGCATCATACCGCTCGCCCCGAGCGCCCGCCGTCACTCCACACCTTCGTTGTGTGCGGCGAGACCGAACCGCCGGCGCAGGCCCCACTCGAACATTCCGGCCGGCAGAAGCGATTTGATTCGGTAAATTCGTGCCGCGTCGCGGCCGACCCGATGGCGAAGCTTGGGCGCGCCGCTGGCCACGATCCGACTGACGCATGCGGCCACCTCGGCAGCCTCCACTCCTCCCTCCACGTCGCGGACAAGGCCGTCGCGCATGGCGTGCCGAAGCACGTCGTAGATCTCCAGAGGCGTCGCCACGGCTCGCGCTATCGATGCAAAATTCGTCCTCACGAAGCCCGGTTCGACGAGCGCTACTCGAACTCCGAATGGCGAAAGCTCCAGCCGCAGGACATCCGCGTAGCCCTCGAGCGCATGCTTGGTGGCGGAGTAGAAACCCTCACCGGGTTTGGCAAGGAACCCGGCGATCGAGCCAATGATCACCGTATGGCCCTTGCGGGCGCGGAGGTGCGGAAGGCAGGCGCGCGTGACGCGATGAACACCGAGTAGGTTCGTTTCCAAGAGCCAGCGCGCTTCGTCGGTCGAAGTCTCCTCGAGTGCGCCAACCAGCGTTGTGCCGGCGTTGTTAATCAAGACATCGAGCCGCCCCGACTTGTCGAGCACTAGGTCGATCGCCGCGCGAACGCTGTCGTCATCGGTCACGTCGAGCACCACCGGCTCAATGCCCGACTGTCCTGAATCAAATGGCTTGCGCGAGGTGCCGAATACCCGAAGCCCGTCCGATGCTAGCCGGCGCGCAATGGCCGCCCCGATCCCGCTGGATGCTCCGGTCACGAGTGCGCAGCGTGTTTGCCCGATTGCCATGCAACCCGAGCATGCAAACGACACGCCGCGCTGCCTCGGCGGCGCCTTGGAGTCGTCTGCGGCTGTGGTGCGCAGATCGCACGTCATTTACACCTGTGGAGATTCAGCTGTTCGACCAAGCGCTGAAGAACGAGCGATATTTCACTCCGCGACTCAATTTTCGATGTGCTGTCAGTGTGCGGACTACTCGTGTTTGCCGGTGCGTACAGCCGAGCTCGCAGTGGAGCCGTCGCGCGGGGATCGAACCTCTGCATGCACCGAACCGCGCGCTCGCCGACCAGCGCGAGGCGGCGACCCAGCCGGACTAGTTCGCCAGCGTCGACGGGCGTGCCGTCCACGTTGAAGTGTTCCGATCTCATCACCCGACCTTGCTGCGCCCCGCGCTACCACCTGCCGAAGAACAGCTTGGCGGACGTCATGCTGCAGCAACCGCGCCCGATTTTTGGCAGAAACGTACGGTGGTCAAACGGAAAAGCGGGTTGTCGCACATTGCTCGCAGAACAGCCTTCACTCCGAACCGTATAGAACGCCATCAGCAGCGATGCCTTCAGCAAGCGCTCTGGCGGCACCGAGTCCCGGCCACCCGCTACGTACATCCCATCCCGTGTCCATACATCGGCCAACCTCCTCCGCGATTTCAACAGCCCGCTAGGCGGGCACAAATATCAGAAAAAAATGAACCAGCCGCTCACGTTCGAGGAAACTGCCATATTGAGTAAGAGGTTCGCCTTGCGCACTGTTTCATCTCGTCTGTCCATTCTTTCGCTGGCCGCCCTACTCGTGGGTTGCAGTTCAACTAGTGGCGACCAGATGGGTGCAGGCGGATCAGGAGACCAGGGAGGCCAGGCTGGAAGTGGATTGCCCCACGCAGGCGCGACATCCTCCGGCACGGGCGGCGTTAGCGGATCCGGCGGCACGAATGTCGGGACCGGCGGCACGAATGTCGGGACGGGTGGCGTGAGCGCCGGGACGGGTGGCACGTTCGCCGGGAGCGGTGGAAGCTCGCAGGTCCAGGGGGGATCGGGGGGGAGGTCCCAGACGGGTGGCTCGGGAGGCGTCGCCAGCGCGGGCCGAAGCGGGAGCGCGGGTGGCAGCGCGGTCGGCGAATGCGCGCCACCCAAGAGCTACGCCAATCTCTTCGTCACCGTCTCCGGTAAAACCCAGGCGGAGAGCGACCAGAAGGTAGCCTCGGCCTGGTCCACGCTCTTCAACCCCAGCGGCTCGGGGACGATCTACTTCAACGGGCCCGGCGCAGACGAATCGTACGTCAAGGACATCTATAACAACGATGTCCGCTCCGAGGGCATGTCCTACGGCATGATTGCGGCGGTTCAGCTGAACCACCAGACCGAGTTCGACCGCCTTTGGACCTGGGTCAAGAACCACATGGCGAATGGGACGGGCGAGATCCGATGGTCGTGCAAGACCTCGGGCTCGGGGTGCGCCGGCGGTGGAGCGCCTGACGGCGAGGAGTACATGGCGACCGCCCTCATCTTCGCCTCGCACCGCTGGGGCGACTCGACCGGGCCCGCCAAGATCGCCTACTCGACCGAGGCCAAGTGGGTCCTCGACGTGGTGCGGACCAAGTACTTCAACACGCAATACCACCTGGTCAAGTTTGTCTCGAACTCGAACAACGTTGACCCTTCTTATGTCCTGCCGGCCTTCTACGAGGTGTGGGCCTGCTTCGACACCGCGAACGCGGCCTTCTGGCAAGAAGCGGTGACCGCGGGGCGCGAATACATGAAGAAGGTGGTGGACAGCAATGGCGTGTGTCCTTACCAAGCGAGCTTCACGGCCACAAACCCGCAGGCTGCCAACTCCGACTCACTCCGATGCGTCGCCAACCTCATGATGGATTGGTACCTGTTCGGCGAAGATACCTGGCAGAAAGACACGTATGCGCCGAAGTTCGGCGCCTACTCGGGCTCCCGTAACAACGGCGGCGCAGCAGTGGGGTGCAACGCGACCCTGGGCTTTGCCTTGCCGGCATCCTCGGGCAAGCCCTTCGTGGACAAGCTCTGGTCGACCGGCGTCCCCTCCAGCAACTACTGGGACGGGGTGCTCTACATGCTCGGCATGCTCCACGTCAGCGGCAACTTCCGCATCTGGTAGCCAACGCGAGCGACCTCTGTTGCCGCATTGTCCAGCGTGCGTATCGCCCCGGCGCAACTACCAACGAGGACGCGGAGTTAGCCCTAAAAAGCTGACTCCGCGTTTTTCGTTCCTAGGCCACTCTTCGGCCACGCAGTCGCGACCTGCACTCCTGCAGCAAACTATTTGATGACTGCGTGCTCTTCAGCCCGCGACGCGGGTCACGGTGAGGTGCGGTGAGCGGACGTCCCCGGTGGCGGTCCTCACGCTGGGCTCCGCCCCGCCTGAACGCAACTCGTGCCGGTGGGCCGCCCACCACTGCGCGGCTCGAGCGTTGGTCCAGCGGCCTATGATGCGGACGAAGCGCGGTGTCCTGGGCGCGCCACGCAAGAGCAGCCAGAGAGCAGCAAACGCGACGGTCGAAACGGAGAGCGGCAGACTACTCTTGTTGGCGGAGAGACGATGCAGCCAGAGTGAGGTCGAGAGATTCAGGACGACGAAGCCCAGGGTCACGATGGCGAGCACGCGACCGAACCCTAGAGAGCCGGGCCTGCCTCAGCTCGTGGTCGACATCTTCGCTGGATTCCATGGGGGCTTATACGCTCGCTTCACGCGCGCAGACTAACGCAGCGCCGCAGGCGCTCGCTTTCACGCCGTAAGAGTGACCTTGTGATCGGTCAAAAGCTGACCCGCTCTACGCCTCCGTGCTCAGAATGGCGGAATGGCATCGCGTTTGGGCCACTCGCAGAGCTGAACACTGTTTCCGTCGGGGTCGAGAAAATGCACGATGCTCCCCCAAAGCATAGTGCGTCACGTTTGCGTCCTTCACGCCGCGTTCGCGAAGCGTTGCGCAGGCGGCTTCGATGTTCGGCACGTTCACGCGCAAGACTAGTGGCGACTGCGCTGGGGATTTTCTCGCTGGCGGCAGCCACTCCACCATGCTCGATCATCAGGGTAGCTCTGTCCGAAGCGAAAGCAGGTGAGCTCTGGTTTCGAAAACCAAATGCTCAGGGCTAGGGTGCGAGCGTAGAGCTCAACGCATGCCTCGTAGCGCTCGGTAAACAGGATCAGGCCATTCCTGAGGGCATCCATGGCCAATCATGCCAGCAAAGCAGCGCTAGGTCTTGGATCTCTCGCGCGTCGCGACAGCGGCTTCGAGTTCCTGAACGCGGCGGCGCGCTGCATTCAGCTGTGCAGTAAGGCGGACAATGATCTCGATGCCTGGCCAGTCGACCTCCAGGTTGCGCCACAACGTACGAGCGAGGAGCACTGCATCCACGTCGACACTCATGACGTCGTCGCGTTGCTCGATGAGCCCTTCCTCGACGAGGCGGAAGATGAATTCGTGGTCGCCGTCGACGAGCTCGAGCAGGTGCTGGTAAGTGAAACGGATCATAGTGCAAGGCCCTCCCGGATCGGCGTCGTGTACAGCTTGTCAGAGGCACTCAGCGCCTCGGCGAAAGCACCGTCTGCGATGTCGGGCATCCGCACATCGATGTCGATGAGCATATCGCCGCGTTGATCCTTGCGCTCCACGCCCTTTCCTCGAAGGCGTAGTGTCGCATGCTGCCTGGTTTGAGCTGGGATCTTGAGGACGACCGAGCCGTCGAACGTCGGCACGTTGATACTCGCGCCGTTATACGCCTCATTCAATGTGATTGGGAGAGTCAGGCGAAGGTCGAGGCCCTCGCGCTGGACGAGGGGATGGGGGCGCACGATGGTCTCGATCACGAGATCGCCGCCTGGTCCGCCGTTTTGGCCTGGCGAGCCCTTGCCCCGGACGCGGAGCGTGTCGCCCGTGTCGGCGCCCCGCGGGATGCGAACATGAACAGTACCGTGGTTTGGTAGATCGGCCGTCAGCTCGGTGCCCTCGATGGCTTGTCGCAGATCGATATCAATCGAGGTGTACAGGTCGCGGCCGCGCGAGGGACCACGTGACGCTTGGCGCTGGAAGAGCTCGCTGAGATCGAAGTCGACGGGGCCTTCGGAGCCTCCGAAGCCGGAAGTACGTCGCTTTCGTGACTCCTGCCAGCTCGCATACTCGCGCGCTTTGTCCGGATCGAAACCGCTTTGCAACGAAGCAGTGCCGAATTCATCGTATGCCTTACGTTTTGCCTCGTCGGACAGGATGTCGTAGGCGGCAGCAATCTTCTTGAAGGCGGCCTCGGCGGAGGCATCGCCTGGATTGACGTCGGGGTGATGTTTGCGTGCGAGCTTGCGATAGGCCTTGCGGATCTCATCGGCGCTGGCCGTCTTGGCGACGCCCAAGGTTTCATATAACGACTCGTCCATATCCGGATGCTATAACGCAAGTGCCTCGGCTGCGCCGGGCGCGCATGGCATTCTCCTACTCGCTGGGTATACAGAAGAGCGATTCGAAGCCTTCTTCAGAAACGAAGCGCGGCACCGCCCCTCGCCGACTTCTTCACTCGAAGAATCGGCGGGGGGCGGGAGAGTCAGTAGAACGAGCGGCAGGATTTCACTGCGGGCGACGTAGAACGATGCCGAGCGCCTGTGCACGCGCGTCGGCATCGTCCAAGACGGGCGCATTGCCGCCGAGGGCACAGTGCCCGAGCTACTGGCCCGAGTGCCCGCGAAGGCCATCGCCTGGGTGGAGTCTAGTGACCTCGAGGCCGTGCGCACCCGCGCCCAAGCGCGCGCTTGGGCCCTGCGCGAGCACGGTTCGCGCCTCGGCTGTTTGCTCCCCCAGCAACGTTCCCTCCGAGACGTGATCGACGCCTTCGACAAAGTGCCCGTGACGTCGCTGGGCGTGCAGCCAGTGACGCTGGAGCTTGCCTACCTGGAAGTGCTGCGCAAAGCGTGAGCGCACGGTGAAAACCGGCTCGTTTTCCCGTGGAGCAAGACCAGTCGCCCCAAGGAATCGCCAGCCGCCGTAGTAAACGGCCCAGCTCCCCACTCCGACCCTTGCGTCAGGCGCGTCGCGCGCGTAACAGCAAAGGGTGTCGCGCAAGTTCTTGGCTTTAGCCCTCATCGGTTCCTCCACCTGGCTCGGCGTTCAAGGCTGCGGCTCGACGATCAAGAAGAACGTCATCGCCGACGACGCTGGCGCAGGCGGCGTTGCCGACGAGCATTCGGCTGGCAACGGTGGCGCTCTCCACGGCGGCGCACCGAGCGGCGGCGCTGCCCACGGTGGCGCGACCAACCCGAACGGCGGGAGCACGGCAGACGCGGGAGCGGCCGCCTCGCTGTCGGCAGCTGGCGAAGCAGGCGCCACTCCCTCGGCGGGCGCTGGCGGCGCAACGGGGGCCGCGGGCGAGGCCGGCAGCGCTCCGGTCGATCCGCGCTGCGCTGAAATCCCGCTGGACGCGACGCTCACGGCGCACCTGCAGATCACCGCGGACAACGAGTGCGAGGTGTTCGTGAACAGCGTGAGCGCGGGCACCACCGCGAATTGGGGGAGCCCGGTCACGCTGGACGTCTCCTTGTTCATTCATCCTGGGCGCCGCAATGTCGTCGCCATCCGCGGCACCAACACCTCGAGCCAAGGCGGCAATGATCGCGGCATCATCGGCGCGCTGAAGGTGGGCACAAGCGGCAACGAGACCGAGCTACTCGTCACGGACGGCGCCTGGCGCTCGTCAACGACGGAGATCACGGGCTGGACCGACCTCGGTTTCGACGACTCAGCGTGGCCGTTCGCCACTGTCATCGCCGATAACGGCGCACCGCCCTGGGGCACGCTGCTCGCGACGCCCAGCGCCAAATGGTTGTGGACCGCGCCCATTCCCGTCAGCACGGCAGACAAGCCCAATCTCGAAACCGCCTACGTGCGTCGCGAGTTTTACTTCGGCTTCAACGGCACCGAGCTCTCAACGACGCCTGGCTGCCCGACGCCGTAGCGATCCCGCGCGCGGTCACGCACGGCAGCGCGGGCGGCGACGAGCGGACGAGCCGCGGCACGGCGGGGCCGCGGCGAGCCTCTTCGCCGGGCATTGGCGTAGGCGATCACACCACCGGCTACTCTTCATGCAACGATCCGGACGCGAACCTGCGAGAAACCTCGTGGTACATCGAACGAATCGCCCCCGCGATTTGAACCTCCGACTCGCCCGACCTCAGGGCTCGAGGCTTCAAAAATAGACCGTGACCGATCCGAGCACGGTCGTCGGCGGGGCCGCGACCGAGTGCACCGCCACAGACGCGGGTTGCTGACCCGGTTCGAGGCTCCAATTCGAAATGTAGACGTCGGAGCTGTCGGCTACCTGCAGACCGAGCGCGTTGTACACATCCACGCCCACGGCGACGAAGCGCGAGCGCACTTCACCGCCTACGTTCAGCGCATTGGTTTTGGGCCCGCGCACCGTATCGCTCAGGTGTTGTGCAGAAGCGAAGGTGTAGCCGACGCCCAGCCTGCCACTGAGCGGGAGTTGGAAGAGCTTGCCCAGCGGGCCACGCACGCTGACGTCGCTCCGAAACAAGATTGGCGGCACGCTGGGTACGTGGTGTGAAACGCCGGCCACGCGCGTGCTGAATTGGGCGTCATTGATCGAGAGTGAGGCAGAGGCCAAGAGCCATGGCAGGGGCTTGGTCACGAGCGAGGCCACGATGCCGCGTCGCACGCTGGCATTTTGCGACTCGAGCCCGCCGTTGTTGGCGACGAACACCAGCTCATTGCCGACGCGCGTTTGGAACACGGCCAAGGTGGAAGTGAAGCGCTCATTGGGCAGTTGCGCGCGCATGCCGACTTCGACCGACCGCACCTTGGAGTAGGGCGCGGCGCCTTGCTGCAGGTGCGCGGCGTCGAGCGAGCGATAGCCCTCGCCGTACGAGGCAATGAACGAGAGCGGTTTGGCTAGCGCGTACTGCGCGCTGATGCGGGGCCCGACGGAGACGCCCGTTGCGCTGCGTTCGTCGCCGTCGGCATTCGTCGCCGCTGACGTCCCGTTTGCCAAGCGGTCAGTGATCGAGACCGCCAGCAGATCGACTCGCGGACCGCCGGAGATCCGCAGTCGCTTCCAGAGCAGCAGCTCGAAATCCAGATACGCGCCCGCATCGAGTGTGCCCAAGCCGGTGGCCAGCCGCTGGTCCCAGACTGTCAGGGTTTCCGGCTCGAGCAAATTCTTGCTCTGCTCGGTGTGGCCGAAGCGTAGGTACACGCCGGGTTCGATGCCGAGCTCGGCGCGCGATCCGAGGCGCACGGGCGCGCGCCGCGCGTAGGCGGTCAGCCCGGCCGCGAGCTCGCGGTTCTTGGTCTCGAATAGATCACCCAAACCGTACTTGGTCGGATCCGAACGCGAGCTTTGCAGCGTGCCCGTGTAGTTTTGTCGCGCGCGAAAGTCGGTCCACATCAGAAATGGTGCCACGCTGAAGACATCGCCAGCGGAGCTCAGATGCCGGAGCTCGCCGCCCAGGATCACCGTGTTCGCGCGCACCGACTGATTTTCGGCATAATACGGGTAGGAATCGTAAAGGCCGATGCGCCCTGCAGCCAGATCGTCTTCACGAACCACGCCGGGCAACGCCGCGCTGGCGCTGCGACCAATCGCCAGCACCCGCAGGTGATCGTGCACGCCCAGGTCGACGCCGTATTGCGCGTTGACCGTGCCCGCGCGCGCCGCGCGATTTTGACCGAAACCGTCCGTCTCGCGCAGGCTCGCCGCGACGAAGGTTTCTGGACCAGCCGACTGGGGGGCGAAGATGCCGATCAACCGCTTTTGATTGAACGACCCATAGCTGGCCCGCACGAGACCTCCGCGCTCTGGCACGCCCAAGTCGAACTGGGCGCTGCCCACGATCGCCGCATCGCCCTGGCGCGGGTCGTACGGGCCTTCCAGCACGCGGATCTGCGACACCACCTCGGGGATAATCAGGTTGGCATCGGCGTAGCCTTGGCCTTGGATGTGGGTCGGAATATTGAGCGGCACTGCGCCCACCCGCATCTCGATGCCCGAGCCGTGCTCCATGTCGAAACCGCGCAAGTAAACGTCGTTGCCGAAGCCCTCACCGTCCTCATGATCGACGAAGAACCCCGGCGCTGCCGACAAAAGCTCGCTGGTCTGCTGTCGCGGCGAGGCCGTGAGCAGGTCTCGGCGCAGGCGGAAATCGCCCACTCCACGGGCTGATTCGGGGCGCACACCGCGCACCTCGATCTCCTGCGGCGCCGGCTCCGTCGCCGGCTCCGTCGGCGGCTGTGCGGGCGGCTCCGCGCGCGCGCTCGCCACCGCGAGCAAGCACGCGAGCCCTGCCGAGAAGCGTGGGACCGAATGGCTCACAGAATGACGAACTGACCCGACGCGAGCTCAGCGTCTTCGGGCAAGTCGGAGCGGAAGTTGTAAATGCCCTCCACGAGCGGGGTCTGGAACATGATCGTCGCCTGATCGCCCGGCGCCAGCGCATCGATCCGAGCGTCGCTCGGAAAGCACGATTGCATCGGGCAGCCATCGTCGTTCGCCGTCGGCTTGCAATCGACGACGAAGCTATGTGGCGTCGTGCCTTGGTTCGCGAGGGTCAGCGTGATGTCGGAAGTGTTCTGTGTGGTCACGACGAGCGGGACGAACCCGCTGTCCGTCACTGTCAGGAGCAGATTGGCCGGCTCGGAAATGATGCCATCCGCGTCGTCGGGGGTGCAGGCATCGTTCGTCTTTTCACTCGAGCCGGCGCAGGCGAAGCTCAGCGTGGCGGTGGCCAGTAGCAGCGCGCCCCGGACGCGGAGCGAAGACGAGAAAAAGCCCGACATCGAAGCCGGAACGTACGCCGTTCAGGCGACCATGCGCATCGGGCAAGTGTCGGATGCGCAGGCGATGCGCGCTCTCCGTGCTATGAATTTACAGGAGTTTTCGTGTCCCCGCGCAAGGAATGGCCGCTCGCGATCTATGTCACCCTGGGCGTTTTGGCCGGGGCGACCTACGTCGGCTTCGATCTGGTCTCGGAAGCCAGGCTCACTACAGGCACCCTGACGGGCTCGCTGGCCAGCGCACACTATTTGATCGACCACCTGATCCCCGTCTTGGCGGGCGGGCTGATCGGCCTATCGATCTATCACCTGCGGCTGAAGGCGCGCCTGTCGGCCGCGGAAGAGGCGGCTGGCCGCGCCGAGGCGCTGCGCGCCCGGCTGCTCAAGGTCGAGCGTGACCAAGCGGTCTGGGTGCTGGCAGCCGCCGTGCTGCACGAGCTCAATAATCCCCTGCACGCGCTCGGCCTGCTGCTCGACGAGTATCAAGCTTGCGCCGACGACGGCGCGCAACGCGCCCAGCTCGTGGAGCGCGCGCACGCCCAAGTCCGGCGCGCGCTCGCGCACTTGGAGACGCTGCGTTCGATGCAGGGCAGCGCCGAGCCGGAAGCGCAACCGATCGCGCTCGACCGCGTGCTCGGCGCGCTCGCAGCCGACGTGAGCGCGCTAGGAGAAGCGGCCGTGCTGGTGCGCGCGGAGTGCCCCGCGCAAGTGATGATCAATGCTGATCCCGGCTATTTGCGCGCGATTTTGGAGAACCTGCTCGACAATAGCTTGCACTCCCTGCGCGCGGCACGGGGCGGCGTCGTCACCATGACGCTCAGTACGGAAGCCGGGCATGCCGTGGTGCAGGTCGTCGACGACGGTCCTGCCCTCGACCCGAGCGTGCGCGCGAGCTTGTTCGATCCACTGCGCACGACCAAGAGCCACGGCTTGGGCCTGGGTTTGCCGATCGCGCGCGCCTTGGCCCGCGCCATGCACGGCGAGCTTTCGCTCGAGCCCAGCGCAAGCAAGTCGTTCCGCCTCGAGCTACCGCTGTCGAGCGAGCGATGAGCGCGCGAAAAACCATCCTCTTGGTCGACGACGAGCTCGACACGCGTGAGCTCCTGGCCCGCGCCCTGGAACGCGCGGGCCATGCCGCCCTAACGGCGGCCGATGCGGCCGAGGCGCTGAGCGCAGCCGAGGCAGCGAGCGCCATCGATCTGGTCGTTACCGACGTGGTGCTCGGCACCGATAGCCAGGGCGGTCTCGAGCTGATGACCGCGCTGCGTCGCCAAGGCGTGCGCGCACCGGTGGTGATCATCACCGCCTACGCGGACGTCGAAAAGCTCAAGATCGCGCTCAACGAAGGCGCGGCGCACTTCTTGGAAAAGCCGTTTCGCGCGCCCAAATTGCTGGAAGTGATCGAGCGCGTGCTCAAGAACGCCGTGCCGTTCGACCACGCCGTGGAAGAGCTGCTGCTCCGCGCCCAACTGACGGACAAGGAGCTCACGGTCGCGCGGCTCTTGCTCGAAGGCCTATCGAGTAGCGAGATCGCGGCGCGCGAGAACAACAGCCCGAAGACGATTCGCCAGCACGTGACGCAGATCTACGCCAAATGCGGCGTCGCCAGCCGGGCACAGTTCTTCCGGCTGGCGTATTTGCGTTGAGCGAGCCCGAGCGAGCTCGCTCAGCGGATCACTTGACGGACCAGGAGCACAGGTGCGTGTCGCCGCCGACGACGACGCGACCCTTGGTCGCAATCGGGGAGGTCCACTGTCGGACGCCCGAGCAAGAGTCAGTGCTGGTGAATAGCTTCGTTCCGTCCTCACCGTTCACCGCGGTGAGCTTGCCGCTGTCGACGAACCAGACGGTCGCATTCGCCGTACCGTCCGTCGTGGTCGAGATGGGCGCCGTGACCGCACCGGTCAGGGGCGCGCACCACTCGGAGGTCGCGGTCGGCTTGCCATCGGTGCCCGCTTTCAGCAGCACGGAGACGATCGATTTGCCGCCACCACCACCCGGGCACACCGCGCCCGAGTCGGTGGAGAACACGTAGTGCGTGCCCTTGGCTGTCTTGTACGCGGTGGGCGACGTCTTGACTGCCATGGCGCCGCCGCTCGAGACCTTGAACGTCAGCGTGTGCCCGCCCATGCCGCCCAAGTTGGTCGGATTGAGCAAGTACATGTTGCCGTCTTTGGCCACCGCCGCCACGTAGGTGGCGGGCGTGGCGCCGGCGATCGACAGCAGCACCGAGTTGCTGCCGCCCAAGTCGGCATCGGCCGTGTCCATGGTCTTCCACGTGGTCGGGAAGTACAGATTTTGGTCGTTGCGCGTGAAGGCCGCCATCCCGGTCAAACGCACGACGGCTTCGCTGTCGGCCGTGCTGCGCGAGTCACCGCCAGAGTTACCGGTGTGGTTGCCCGTGACCGGAAAGATCGACGTGCCATCGGAAGCGAAGCCACCTGCCGCCCAGATCGCCTCGCCTTGACCGAGGGTCGCCCAGCCCGCCTTCTTGGTCGGGTCCGCGGTGTCGACCGCGACGATCCAACCGTGATAAGCGCCGCAATCACCGATGTGACCGCCGTAGCCGACGTACAGCTTGCCGCCGACCAGCGATAGCGCGCTGCGCTGATTCTGCGGCGGAGCAGTGAAGGTCACGCTGCCCGAAGTGAGGCCGGTCGTGTCCACGGGCCAACCCGTTTTCTCGCTGCCGTCGTCGGCATTGAAGGCCGTGATCACGTGCTTTTGGATCGTGCTCGCATTGCCGATCGCGCCCGCTACATAGATCGTGCGCGTAGCAGAGTCGATCACCGGCGTGCTGAGGATGCCGAGCGGATGAATGTTGCCGCAGCTGACGCCGTTCGCTTGCGCCGGCGTTCCGAGGTTCTTCGTCCACACGGTCGCGCCGCTCGTCTCGTCGATCGCGTACACGTCATTGCCGGTGGTCACCGCAAAGAACAGACCCTTCCCGCCTGCGGCGGCGGGCGCCAAGTACAGCGGCGAAGCCCACATGTTGCCGGTGAACTTGGCAGCGGTGTTGAACGTCGCGTCGGCGGCCATCATCGGAATGGCAGCCGCGGTGAACTTGGGCTGCACGAACAGCCCGTCACGGGAGGCGTTGTTGTTGCGCTCGAGCACGGAGTCCGACGTGTTCACCGGTGGGCTGCCGCCTGCGCCCGCGCCGGGAGGGGCACCTGCCGTGCCCGTGATCGGAGCACCGCCAGTACCGGGCGCGCCCGCGGAAGTCCCCGAGCCGGAAGCGCCGGCCGTGTTCGAGCTGCCCGCAGTGCCCGCGCCCGCGGTCCCCGGTGCGCCAGCCGTGCCCACGACGGGCGTGCCCGCGCTACCGGCCGTGGCGTGGCCGCCCGCAAGGCTACCGGCCCCGGCAGCGCTGCCGGAACCGCCGCCATCGCTCGAGCCGCACGCTTGAGTGACACCGAGCAAGCCGGCTGCACACGCCACGAGACCGAGCCCTCGGTTGAGGCGATTGAAGCGCAGGCGAGCCGGCTTCGTGCGAGGGAGACGTTCAGTCACGGAGTACCCACTTTCTTTCTGGTGTGGCGCGGAGTGTTTGCGCCAGACGTAAGCAACGAGCGCTGAAGAGCGCGAAAATTGGAGCTAAACACTGCCTTCGAAGCGCACGATGGTCAACTCATGATCGCGCAAATCAAGGGCATCCAGCGAGGTTTTAACGCGCCACCCTGAGCGCGAGATTGATCACGTCTTGACACGATGTTCGTGATTCGATCGCGCTGCGTCGAAGAATGGGTCAAAAAAGTTCGGCAGGCTCGTCCAAATAGACGTTGAACGTGAGCTTCAGCGATGGCTAGTTTGGGACCATGAATCAACACTTGCGAAGCGGGTGTTCACTTGCCTCCATCGTGCTCGGCCTCGGCTCCATCATTTCGCTTTCAGCGTGTGGCAGCACGGACGGCCCGGGTGTGGGCGCAGGTGCGGGGGCCGCGGGCTCGCCGATTTCGGGCGCCGGCGCGGGCTCAGCTGGAAGTGCGGGTATTTCTGGTGCTGGCGCGGCCAGCGGCAGTGGTGGCACGGGTCTGACGGCTGGCAGCAGCGGCGCCAATAGCGCGGGCAGCGGCGGCACTGCCGCGAGCAGCGGCAATGCCGGCAGCGGCGGTCAAGCCGCGCCCGGCGAGTGCACTCCGCCGGCGGACATCAATGCCCCGCTCGAAAAATTGAGCGCGACAGGTTGCATGAGCCCGACGGACGTCACCAAGTTCGCGGCCCGCGTGATCCCGTACGAGGTGAACAGTCCGCTCTGGTCGGACAACGCGGACAAGCAGCGCGGCTTCGTCATGCCCGCTGGCAAGACCATTCACATCAAGGATTGCGCAGCAAACTCCGCGGAATGCCTGGACTCAGCCGACACTGGTAAATGGGTTTTCCCAGTGGGCACCGTCTTGCTCAAAAATTTCCTGTTCAACCACAAGCTGGTGGAAACGCGCTTGTTCGTCCGCCACGATGAGCAAACCTGGGTCGGTTACTCCTACCAGTGGGATGTTGCGCAGACGGAAGCGACAGTCGTTCCGGACGAGCGCCGTCAAATCATGGTCGATAGCGGCTCGGGCATGGTCCCTTGGACCTACCCGAATCGGAGCGATTGCATGAAATGCCACAACGCCGCTGGCGGCTCTTCGTTGGGACCAGAAACCCGACAGCTCAATATGATGGTCGGTGGATCAAACCAAATTGATGCCATCAAAGCCAAGAACCTGTTCGATACGCCCCCGAGCGCGCCCTACCAAGCTGCACTGGTGACTCCTTTCTCGACCGCGCCCAGCGATGACGCGGCGCTCGACAAGCAGGCGCGCTCATACATGCATGCCAACTGCGCGTATTGCCATCGCCCGGACAACCTCGATCTGGGCGCCGTGAACGTGGATCTGCGCCTCGATCGGAGCTTGAAACAAACCAACCTGTGCAACGCCGACCCCGTCAAGGGAGATCAGGGCGTGCCGACCGCGAAGCTTTTGACGCCAGGCACTCCCGCGCAATCGATCGCGTGGCTGCGCGTGAACGCGCCGCCGAATGAAGGGCGAATGCCTCAGATCGGCACATCCGTGGTGCATACGGCCGGTGTGAAGCTAATTGGCGATTGGATTACGAGCATCAAGAGCTGCCCGCCATGATGCTCACCTCCTTCGTCTTCGATTTCTGAAGTTCAGCCCGCATTCACAATTGCGGCGCTTTCAGCAACGGTTTCGAAAAGTTAACGCCTTGACCGAGCTTCTCGCACAAGCTATTCCTGAGCGTCGACGAGCCCCTTTGGCTCTCGACCTGAAAGGCACGATCATGAACTGGGAAACGCCGAGCTTCGAAGAGATCGACATGAGCGCAGAGATTGGTTCCTATCAGGGAGAAGAAGACAACGGTCTTTGATTCGCGCTGTTCGTTGCACCGCTGCCGCTCCGTTCGTGAGCGGCGGTCTGGAGGCTCAACGTGTTGATTCGTGTTTTGGGCTCCGCAGCGGGAGGTGGCTTTCCGCAGTGGAACTGCGGTTGCCCCAATTGCGTTGGCGTACGAAGCGGTAGCATCCGCGCCGTAGCCCGAACGCAAGAGTCGGTGGCCGTGAGCGCCGACGGCGACTCGTGGTTCTTGCTCAACGCCTCGCCGGAAATCCGGCAGCAGATCGAGAGCTTCAGTCGGCTGCATCCGCGCACGCTGCGCGACTCACCGATCCAAGGCATCGTGCTGACCAATGGCGACTTGGATCACTCGCTCGGGCTGTTGTCGCTGCGCGAGTCGCAGCCGCTCGCGCTGTATTCGACGCAGCGCGTGCATAGCGGTTTCAGTCAGGGCAACGTTCTCTACCGCACGCTGCAGCGCTTCGACGGTCAGGTGACTCTGCACGCGCTCGAGCTGGGCGCCCCCGAGCAACCGCTGCGCCTCCTGAACGGGAGCCCAAGCGGCCTCAGGCTGCAGGCCTTCGCCGCCCCTGGGAAAGCCGCGCTGCACCTCGATCAGTCGCAGCCCGATCCGGCCGACAACATTGGCGTTTTGATTCGCGACGAGCGTAGCGGCAAGCGCCTGGCCTACATCGCGGCCGTGGGCGCGAGCTCGCCCGAGGTGGTAGCGGCGACGGCCTGCGCGGACGCCGTGTTCTTCGACGGCACGTTCTGGTCGAGCGATGAGCTGATCGCCCTGGGCGCCTCCACGCGCCGCGCGGAAGACATGGCGCATTGGCCGATCGGCGGCGTCCAAGGCAGTCTGCGCTTTCTAGCCGGCTTGCCCGCCGCGCGCCGGGTGTACATCCACATCAACAACAGCAACCCGATACTGCGTGAGGACTCGGCCGAGCGCGCCTTGGTCGATGCGGCCGGGGTCGAGGTCGCGTTCGACGGAATGGAGCTCGAGCTATGACTGAACGCGCGCCGCTGCCGCCGGCAGAATTCATCGATTGGCTGCGTCGCGAGGGCGCGAGCCGCTACCACGACCAGCACCGCGTGCACGTGCTGATGCACCAGGGCAAGCTGAGCCGTGAGCAACTCCAGCAATGGGTGCTCAATCGCTACTATTACCAGACCCGGATCCCGATCAAAGACGCGCTGATCCTGTCGAAATCGGAAGAGCCTGCGTTTCGGCGCGCGTGGATCCGGCGCATTCACGATCACGACGGCAGCGCGCCGGGCGAGGGTGGGCTCGAGCTGTGGCTGCGGCTGGCCGAGGGCGTCGGCCTGTCGCGAGCCGAGGTCGAAGGTCTCGGCTCGGTGCTGCCGGGGGTGAAGTTCGCGTGTGATGCCTACGTCGACTTGGTGCGCCAACGCAGCTTGCTGGAGGCCGTCGCCTCCTCGTTGACCGAGTTCTTTGCGCCGGATTTGATGAGCCGTCGCATCCTGGCCTGGCAAGAGCACTACCCCTGGGTAGACGAGGCGATGCTGGCCTACTTCCGCGCGCGCGTCCCGCGCGCGCGCTTCGATTCGGAAGAAGCGATTGCCTTCGTGGTCGCTCGAGCGACCACGTTCGAGCTCCAAGAACGCTGCGTCGCCGCGCTGATCCGCAAGACCGAAATTCTGTGGCACCTGCTCGACTGCGTGGAGCACGCGTACCTTCCGGTCCCAGCGGGTGCCGCGTGACAGAACTGGCGCTGAGCCTCGACCTGAAGCCGAAGCTCGCGCCGAAGACCAAGCTGCGCCTGGATCCCAAGACCGGCAAATACGTGCTGCTTTATCCGGAAAAGGGGCTGCTCTTGAACCCGACCGGTGCCGCCATCTTGAAGCTGTGCGATGGCGAACATTCGCTCTCGGCGATCGTCGCCACGCTGGCCGTGGAGTTTCGAAGTGAGCCGCTCGCGCTCCAGGGCGAGGTGCTCGCGTTCGTGCTGGCCCTGTTCGACCGGGGCCTGCTGCGGGTCGCGCCGTGAGCAGCGAACAGCGGCTGTACACGCTGATCGCCGAGCTGACTTACCTGTGTCCGCTGCGCTGTGTGTATTGCTCGAACCCGACCAACCTCGCGGCTCACCCGGATCGCTTGAGTACGGCCGATTGGCTGCGGGTGTTCCAGCAAGCGGCCGAGCTCGGCGCGCTGCAACTGAACTTGAGCGGCGGCGAGCCGCTTTTACGCCGAGATCTGGCGGAGCTGGTGGCGGGCGCGCACGCGCTCGATTTCTACAGCAACCTGATCACGAGCGGGGTGCCGTTGACACGCGAACGTTTGGCTTCCTTGAAAGAAGCCGGGCTCAGTAGCGTTCAGGTCTCGATCCAAGACAGCGTAGCTAGCGAATCGGACCGTATTGCCGGGCGCGAATCCTTCCAGCAGAAGCTAGAAGTCGCACGCTGGGTCAAAGAGCTGGACTTGCCGCTCACCCTGAACGTGGTGCTGCATCGGCAAAATCTGGGGCGGATTGCCGAAATCATCGCGCTCGCAGAAAACTTGCAGGTCGATCGCCTGGAGCTTGCCAACGCGCAATACATGGCCTGGGCGCTCGAGAATCGCAGCGCGCTCTTGCCGACCCAAGCGCAGCTCGATGCGGCGCGTGAAATTGCCAGGGCCGCGAAGGAACGCTTGAAGGGCAAGATGGAAGTCTTGTTCGTCTTGCCGGACTATTACTCGGACCGACCCAAGGCGTGCATGGGCGGGTGGGGGAGGCACTACCTGCTGATTAGCCCCGATGGCTTGGCCTTGCCCTGCCACCTGGCGCACACCCTGCCGGGGCTCAGCTTCGATAACGTGCAAGAGCGCTCGCTCGCGGACATCTGGCAGAATTCGACGGCCTTCGCGGCATTCCGAGGCGAAGCCTGGATGCCTGAGCCGTGCAAGAGCTGCGAGCGTCGCGCCGTCGACTTTGGTGGCTGCCGTTGCCAGGCGTACCATCTCACGGGCGAGGCGTCGGCGATCGATCCCGCGTGCAGCCTGTCGCCGAAGCATGGGCTGATCACCGAAGCACGCGCCCAGGCCCAGCAATCGTCACTGATCCCGCTCGGCTTGCGCTACCGCGAAATCCGACGCTAGCCGAGGCGATTTGCGCCAGTGCCGCTCGTGCATGGAATTTGCACGAGTCGGGAACGATGAAGCCGCTCAAAGACAACCCAGTTTGGCAGGTTTTGAAAGAGACGGGCACGGCTTGGGACGAGGACAACGTGACTCGCCTCGCGGCTTCGCTTGCTTATTACACGCTGCTTTCGATCGCTCCGTTGATCATTTTGGCGGTGGCGGTGACGGGTTTGGCATTCGGAGAAGCCGCCGCGCGCGAGCACATCGCGGGGGAGCTCGCAGGGGTGGTCGGGGCAGGCGCAGCCGAAGCGATTCAATCGATCGCCAAGAATGCGCACACTCCTGGCACGGGCGTGTTCAGCATCGCGGTGGGCCTGGTTGTGTTGCTGTTCGGCGCGTCGGGTGTATTCGGCGAGCTGCAAGCCGCGCTGAACACGGTCTGGGACGTGGCACCCAAGCCCGGGCGTGGCATTTGGGGCATCGTCAAGGATCGCTTCTTCTCGTTCACGTTGGTCGTGGGAGTGGCATTCTTGCTGCTCGTGTCGCTGATCGCCAGTGCCGCGCTGACCTGGCTGGGACAAGTCTTCGAGCGATCTTTGCCAGGAGGCGCCTTGGTTTGGCAGGTGCTCAACTTCAGCATCTCGCTGGCCGTGGTGACGGCCTTGTTCGCGCTCATTTTCAAGACCTTGCCGGACGTGCACATTCACTGGCGTGATGTTTGGGTCGGCGCTGCGGTCACCGCGGCGTTGTTTACCCTGGGCAAATTCCTGCTCGGCCTGTATCTCGGCAGTGCCGGGGTGGGCTCGGCGTATGGCGCGGCGGGCTCGATCATCGCGCTGGTGATTTGGGTCTATTACTCGGCGCAGGTGCTTTTGGTGGGCGCGGAATTCACCGAGGTGTATGCGCGCCGTTTCGGCTCGCGCATCACGCCCGATGAACAAGCGGTGTCCGTAGCGCGCATGCGCCCGGAAGCGTCCTCCGGCGCCCCAGCGGCCAAGCTAGTGACGCAACGCGAGCACTGACTGCTCGAAGTTCTCTAGCAGGTCCGCGACGTCGTCATAGATGGCCAACGCTCCCTCGAGGGCAGAGTCGGGGTGGCCGCCGGAGCGCAGCGCGATCGCTCGCACGCCTGCCTTGGCGGCTGCTTCGACATCGTACGGTGTGTCACCCAGCATGACCGCTCCGCCCGCGGAGCAGCCTGCCTTGCGTAGCGCGGCTTGGACGATGTCCGGATCTGGCTTGGAGTGCTGCGCGTCGTCCGCCGAAGTTTGCTGCTGCACGAAGGGGAGAGCGCCACACACTTCCAGCAAGGGCCGCAGCTCGGCCTCGTTCGCGGAGCTGGCCACGACCAATTTCAGGCCTCGCTCGCGCAGACGGCGAAGCAGCGCTTCTACGCCCGGGAACGGCCGCAAACGCGGCAAATAGACGCGCTGAAATAGTACGCTGCGCTCTTTCGCCAGGCGCTTCGCTTCGTGCGAGCGCGCGGCCAAGCCGGTGATCTCGGGGATCAACTTATCCCCGCCCTTGCCGATCAGCTCGCGCACCCACTCGAACGTTGCCGGATAGCCGTTGCGCTGAAAAACCTCGGACCACGCTTGCGCGTGCGCATCGTTGCTGTCGACGAGCGTGCCATCGACGTCGAGCAGCACGGCCTCGAGCGGCTTCATGGGGACGAGGCAGCGAAAAGCAAAGCTCGTACCCAGAACGAAACGCGCTGCGACGCGCTCCACACGCGGATTTCGAGGCGAGAGTGCGTCACCCCAAATGCCCCGCCGCTACAAAGGCGACACGCCCGCCGTTCGTTTCGACTTGTGAAATGGGCAGGGCAGGGCGTTTGGATTTGGCACGAACGATGCACCAGCGCGGGCATGCCGAGAGCAATCTGGTCGGGCAGCTTGGGCTTCGGTCTGGTGCAGATCCCGGTCTCCTTGCACGCCGCGGAAGAGACCGACGAGCTGTCGCTCACGCTGCTGGACAAGCGGGATTTTTCGCCGATCGGCTACGAGCGGATCAACAAGAAGACCGGTAAGGAAGTGAAGTGGCAGGACACGGTGAAGGGCTTCGAGGCTGGCCCCGGAAAGTACGTCGTGCTCAGCGAGCATGACTTCGCCGAGGCCAATCCCAAAGCCACGCACCAAATCGACATCTTGGACTTCGTGGAGCGGTCGGATATCGACCCGCACTACATAGACAAGCCGTACGTCGTCGTGCCCGCCAAGTACGGCAAGAAGTCGTACGCCTTGTTGCGGGAGGTGCTGAAGCGTTCCGGCAAAGCCGGGATCGCCAAGGTGGTGCTGCGCACGCGTCAACACCTGTGCGCGCTGATCCCGCATGGCAAGGCGCTCTCGCTGCTGGTCTTGCGCTTCGCAGACGAGCTGCGCGGGACGAGCGATCTGGAGCTGCCGGAGGAGAACTTGAAGCAGCTCGGTATCACCAGCAAAGAGCTGGATATGGCGGAGAAACTCGTGTCTGGCATGGTCGAGAAATGGCAGCCGGAGCGCTATCGCGACGATTACCGGAAGGATCTCTTGGCGCTGATCCACTCGCGGGCCAAGGCCGGCGACGTGAACAGCGTTTCGAAGGAGCAGGCCAAAGCGCCGCGTCCCCCGAAGTCGGCCAAGGTCGTGGATTTGGTCGCGCTCTTGGCCAAGAGCGTCGCCTCCGGGCATCCGCGAAAGTCCGCCGCACCTGCGTCGGCTCAACGGGCCCACAAAGCCCGCAAAACGGCAGCGCCAGCCAAGCACGCGCCGAGCAAGCGTCGAGCGAGTCACAGCGCAGCGCAGCACCGCAAATCAGCCTGAGGTTGGCTCAGCGCTCGGAGTATCTCGCACATGAGCCTGGCGAAATATCGACAGAAGAGGGACTTTGCGAAGACCGCGGAACCCTCGGGCAAGACCCGGCGCAAGCCCGGCAACAGTTACGTGATCCAAAAGCACGACGCGAGCCACTTGCATTACGACTTCCGCTTGGAGCTGGACGGCGTACTGCTCAGCTGGGCTGTCCCCAAGGGCCCGACGCTCGACCCGAGCGTTAAGCGCTTGGCCGTCCAGACCGAAGATCATCCGCTCGAGTACGGCGGCTTCGAGGGCAGCATCCCAGCCGGCGAATACGGCGGCGGCACAGTGATGGTTTGGGATCGCGGCACGTGGGAGCCCGATGGCGACCCCAAACGAGCCTACGAAAAGGGCCATCTGTCATTCCAGCTTCACGGCCAGAAGCTCAGCGGAGGCTGGCACTTGGTGAAAACCAAGCGCGCCGGGCAAAAGCAAAATACCTGGCTACTATTCAAAGACAAGGATGCCGCCGCCCAGGCCGGAGACACGAGCTTGCTCGAAGAGAATGCCAAGAGTGCCCTCACCGGTCGTGACTTGAAGGCCATCGCCGCGGGCAAGCCGGTCAAGACAAGCAAGCCGGTCAAGACAAGCAAGCCGGTCAAGACAAGCAAGCCGAAAGTGGCCACGAAGACCGCACACGAGCGCGAGCTCATGCCGCAACGGATCGAACCGGAGCTAGCCACTCTCGTCAGCACGACCCCGGAAGGAGAGGACTACGTTCACGAGGTGAAGTTCGATGGCTACCGAGTGATCGCTCACCTCGACGCCGGTCGGGTGAAGTTGCTCACGCGTGGCGGTGAGGATTGGACCGAGCGCATGAAAAGCCTACAAGCGGCGGTCGGCAAATTGAAGGCGAAGAGCGCGATCTTGGACGGTGAATTCGTCGCGCTGGACGAACATGGGTTGACGGATTTTCAGCTGCTTCAGAATGCCTTCAGCGGTAAGAGCCAGGCGCCGCTTGCCTACTACGCCTTCGATCTGCTGTATCTCGACGGCGTAGATCTGCGCTCGCTACCCCTGATCGAGCGTAAGGCGAAGCTGCAAGCGCTGCTGGCACGGCTGCCGAAGTCAGAGTCGACGCTTCGCTACAGCGATCACAGCCAGGGTAACGGCGCGCGCTTCTTCGAGGAGGCGGCCAAGCTGGGCTTGGAAGGTGTGGTCTCGAAACGAGCAGATTCGCCGTATCGCTCGGGGCGCGGCAAGGACTGGCAAAAGAGCAAGAGTCTGGCGAGGCAGGAATTCGTGATCGTCGGTTTCAGTGAGCCATCGGGTGGTCGATCGCACCTGGGGGCGTTGCTGCTCGGCGTGCGTCGCGCTCGAGAGCTCGTCTACTCCGGACGGGTCGGCACCGGTTTCAGCGATCGCTCCCTGAAGGATTTGCATGCTCGGCTCGCGCCGCTCGAGATCCAAAAGCCGGCTCTGAAGCACGCCCCGCGCGGGGCGGAGGTCCGCGGCGTGCATTGGGTGAAGCCGACGTTGGTTGCGGAGGTCGCGTATACCGCGATAACCAAAGATGGCCTGCTCCGGCACCCGACGTTCAAGGGACTGCGCGAAGACAAGCCGGCGCGTGACATCGTGCTGGAGCAACCGCACGCCGTGGCTTCCCGCGCCGCACGTAAGCAGCCCACGCCGCCAGCCGCTTCGAAGACGACCCTCAGCCATCCGGACAAGGTGCTGTATCCGGAGCTCGGCCTGAATAAGCGCGAGCTTCTGGAGTACTACGAACGGGTCAGCGAAGTGATGCTGCCGCACGTGGTCGATCGGCCGCTGACGCTGCTGCGTTGCCCCGAGGGCCGCCAAAAGCAATGCTTTTTCCAAAAGCACCCTGGCAAGTCCTTGCCCGAGGGCATGCGCCGCGTCCAAGTGCCGTCTTCCGATGGCACGAGTGAATACGCGGCCATCGCCGACGCGCGGGGTCTGACGGCGCTGGTGCAGATGGGTGTGCTCGAGGTGCACCTGTGGGGCGCGCTAGCGAGCGACGCCGAGCACCCAGACCGACTGGTCTTCGATTTGGATCCTGCACCCGAGCTGGACTTCAAGGCCACGATGATTGGGGCTCGAGCCTTGCGCGAGCTGCTGCTCGAGCTCGGCCTCGAGAGTTGGGTGAAGACCACCGGGGGCAAGGGCTTGCACGTGACGGTGCCCATCGTTCCACGAGCGGGCTGGGACGAGATCAAGGACTTCTGTCGCGCGATCGCCGACGAGCTCACGCGACGCGACCCGGAGCGCTACCTGGCCACCATGTCGAAGGCCAAGCGCCGGGGAAAAATCTTCATCGACTACTTGCGCAACAGCCGCGGCGCCACCTTCATCGCCCCGTATTCGACGCGCGCGCGTGAGGGCGCAACCATCGCCATGCCTGTCGAATGGGACGAGCTGTCGGCCAAATTCCGGCCCGAGGCTTTCACGGTGCGCAGCGCGGAGAAGTACCTGAAACAGCGCCGCGTCGATCCGTTTGCTTCGCTGCTGTCGGCGCGTCAAAAGTTGCCCAGCGCCGGCAAAATCGCGCGCATGGCCGGAAAGTAGCTGTGGCCTCAGCCGTTCAGGCGCCGCCCTTGGGATGCGCTTGGACGAAGCCCCAAATCGCGTCCAGCGCGGGGGGCTGAAGCGCGACGTAGTGACCGCCGCCCTGGACGGTCCATAGCTCGACCGCGCCCCGGCAAGCGTCGTAGCGCTGCACGCTCGTTTCACGCGCGGGCACATGAGGCTCGAGATCGAGGGGCTGCCCGGTTTGCGGCCCGCCATGACACGACAACTGCCGAGCCCAATATTTTGCCGTATCGACGGCGGAGGCGTGCGCCTCGAGGTCCGTGCGGTCGAATACGGTGCCTCCCGTGTAGTGCACGATCGGGTCGGCGTCCCCGTGGATCTCGAGCACGGCCAGCGCGCTGTTCTGGGGGCAAGGCACCTCCGAGCTGGGAGCGGCTCCTGCCACGCTGACCACGCCAGCGATGCGATCGCCCACGTCACAGGCCAAACGCTGCGCCATGAAGCCACCGTTCGAATAACCGATCACGAACACACGCGTGGGGTCGATCGCGGCGTCGTTCAGGTTGGCGTCCAGCAAGTCGCGCAATCGCTTCACGTCGTCGATCGGCTGCCGCTCGAGATCACAGCAGCTTTTACCGGCATTCCAAAAGGGACGCCCGAGCGCATCGCGGGCGCCTTCGGGCGCGAGATAGGCGAATCGCTTTTGGTCTGCGAGCGCGTTGAGCCCGGCCTTTTCGATCAGCAGGCTACTCGAGACGCCAAAGCCATGTAGTACCAAGAGCAGCGGCACGCGCTCATCCGCTCGCCGCGTCTCGGGTAACCTCATGAACGCTGGAGGATCGAAGGCGCGTGCGGGGTCGCTCCTTTCCGCGCTGGTCGGAATGACGGTGGTCGTTGGGGCAGCTCTCCGCGGCGAAGGCGGGAGCGGGGCGTGGCGCCCTGCCACGTTGGGCGGCGGCGCCGCAGGTTCCGGCTTGGACGCGCACGCGGTCAACACTGCGTGCGCGAAGACCACGATGGAGAACAGCGGACGTGGCCAAGGGCAACGGAGCGAGCGAGTTTGCGGCATGGCGTGGGCAAACACGGGCAATGCAAGCAACGCACCCGAACTAGGAACAGGGGCGCGACAGCACGGCACAACGATTGCACCGATAGCAGCGAATTGCAGCCCGTGCTTGCACGCTGCGACGAATGGAGAAGCGCCATGATTTCCAGCCAATCGAGCAACGCAAAGCCATATCAATACACTGCCATGCCGGAGCCGGAGATCCCGACCCGCAAGATGCCGTGGTTCACCAAGGCGCTGTGGGCGTTGGCCCTGCTGCTCGTGGTGGGCATGGCCTACTCGTTCTGGCGCATTTCCACCGTCCCTTCACCGCGCCTAGACATTCCACCTGCTCAACCGCCCGCCCCCGCTGTTCAGCATTGAGAAGGAGCACGAGCCGGATGACCACCACGACGTCGCTGCGAACAGCCGCCTTGCTCGCGCTGCTCACGCTACCTTTCATCCAGTGCGCTGGCGAACAGAAGGCCGCCGAAGCGCCCTCCACCATGCCCAGCGCCGAACCACCCACCGACCAAACACACGACCCGGACGCGGGGACCGCCCAGACGCCGGCGGGTATCGACATCGCGACCCCGACCGCGGAGCAGAGCGCGCCGCCGCCCGCAGCCAAACCCGACCCGCTGACCGACGCACAGATCGCCGGCGTGACCGAGGCGGCGAACACGGCCGAAATCGCCCAGGCCAAAGTTGCTCAGGTCAAATCCAAAGACGCGGGCGTGAAAGCTTTCGCGGCAATGATGATCGTGCACCACGGCGAGGCCAAACAAAAGCAAGCCAAGCTCAAGCTAAAGACCGAGGAGAGCGGCGTCTCTACTGCGCTCAATGCGGATGCCGGGGCCACGCTCGACGCGCTCAAGACCGAATCGGACAAGGGTTTCGACGAAAGCTACATCCGCGCGCAGATCGCAGGTCACCAGAAGGTCTTGGACGCGATCAACGACAAGCTCTTGCCGAATGTGAAAGATGCCCATTTGAAGGCCTACCTGGAAGAGATCAAACCCAGGGTCGAGGAGCACTTGAAGCAGGCCAAGCACTTGCAGGAAAGCTTCGATGGCAAGAGATCGTCGACCGCACCGGGCAGCAAGCCCGCGGGTTGAGGAGAGCAGCGCGAGGGTGTGAACGTCGTGCCAAAGCCGTTCCGCCGATGTCACTCAACTGCTCCTAGGCCGCCACGATTGCCGTGCATTATCGGCAATCGTGGAAAGCAAAGTCGTAGCCGCTACGGGCCGGTCCCGTATCGGCCGACAGTTGCAACGCCTCGTTTTGCAATGCGCGGCGTTCGCTGTCACCGGTTGTCTGCTCGCGTTACCAAAGCCGAGCGCAGGGGGGGCCAAAGCCGAGCGCATCGGCCAGGCCTCTTTGGTCACCCAATCGTCAACGCCGCCGATCACGATCGTGGTCGTGACTCTGGATGGCGTGCGTTGGCACGAGGTGTTCGAAGGGGTTGATCCGAAGCTTGCCGCGAGCCACGGGCTGTCAGCCAACGAAGTGGTCAGCGCGGAGGAATTGACGCCGAATCTGCATCGCATCGTGGCCACGCACGGCGCCGCACTGGGCGCTCCCGGGTTTGGCGCAACGATCAGCGCATCGGGACCAAACTTCGTGTCGCTGCCTGGTTATGCCGAGCTGCTGAGCGGCCGGCGAACCACCGGCTGTCGCGACAATCAGTGCGCGGGCGCTGGGGCTCGGACGCTCTTGGATGACTTTTCCCGAGCTTCGCTACGCGATGCCTCGCAGGTCGCGCTGTTCACTTCGTGGCCCGACATCGCGCGCGTGGCGAGCGAGCGAGGCGTGGTCTCCGAGCCGCTGCCGCGGAGCCGCAGCTTTCGTCCGGACGCGGTCACGGCGGAGCTCGCGCTGGCGCACTTGAAGGCGCACCCTCCGAGGTTCCTGTTTTTGGGCCTCGGTGAGCCGGACGAGTTCGGGCACCAAAACGACTATGCCGGCTATTTGAATGCCGTGCGCCGAGCCGATGCCCGGATCGCCGAGGTCGATCACGAGCTTTCTCGACTCGCCGCCCATGGCACGCGCACCGCGCTGTTCGTGACCGCCGACCACGGGCGCGCGGACAATTTCGTCGAGCACGGCGCGAAGTTCCCGGAATCGGCGCGCGTTTGGCTGATCGCGGCGGGCAGCGCCGTGCACGCCAGCGGCTTCGTCGCCGCGCGTGTCCAACGCCACTTGGCGGATCTCGCACCCACTGTGCGTCAGATCGCCGGTCTGCCTGCAGACCACGATCCTGAGGCAGGAATGCCACTCACTGAGCTACTGAGTCCCGAGAATCTTTGACGAGCTTCGGTCGGGCGCGCGTTACGCTGCGCCCTCCATGGCTCTCTCGAATTGGTCGCGCTGCTGCTTCATGCTCGGTGCGTGGTTGTCGACACGCGCGCTCGCCGCCGCTGAAGCAACCCCGAGCGAGCCACCTGCAGCTACGCCGCCCAGCCCGAGCAACGCGCCAAGGCCGAGCGAGGAAGCCCAGCTCGATCTGCTCACCTTCTACAAGGACAACTATTTCATCACCGGCTTCACCATGGACACCGAAGCCAAATTTCAATTCAGCGCCAAGTTCGACATTTGGCCGAACCGTGGCAAGCACGCGGCGTACTTCGCGTTCACGCAAAAGTCGCTCTGGGACATCTATCGAACGTCTCAGCCGTTCACCGAGAACGACTATGCGCCGGAGTTGTTTTACAGCTACTTTCACGCGCCAGGGCGCTACGATCCGGCGCCCGGCTGCGGCTTCTTCCTGGAGCGGGGCGGTGTCATTCACGAGTCCACGGGCGAACAGGGGGACAATTCGCGCGGCTGGAATCGAGTGTACGGCGAGTCCCGCTTTGCTTGCTACGATGCCGCGCACCGCTACCTGGCGCTCGCGCTTCAGCTCTGGGCGCCGCCGTTCGGAGTGGCCGACAATCCCGACATCGCCAGCTACTTGGGCTACGGCGAGCTGTCTCTCAGCGTCGGCAGCGATCGCGGTCGGGGTTGGCTCGGCGACTGGGAGCTCCAGAGTCACCTGCGCAAGGGAACGAAGAATTGGTCGGTGGGTAGCCTCGAATTGAACGGTCGCTGGCGGCCTCGCTACGGAGATTTTTGGCGCTTTACGCCCTACTTGTACGCGCAATTGTTCAGCGGCTACGGCGAAACCCTGCTGAGCTACGATCGCGCTACGACGGCCTTTCGCATCGGCATCGGCTTCACGGATCTGAGCACGCGCTCGGAGTAGCGCGCGCAGCCTCGGAACGACCCAAGCGAACGGCCACCAACAAGGCGAGCAGCATCGAGCAGACGCCGGTCCACAGCGCGCGCGGGGCGAGCGCCGCCACACTGTTCGGCGTGAGCGACGCGCTGCCGAGCAGCATGCTCAACACGGCGATGCCGAGCACGCCCCCGAATTCGAAGGCCGATTCACTGAGCGCCGCCGCCGTCCCGGCGCGCTCCGGACGGACCGCGCGCAAGCTCAGCTCGGTCGCCGTGGCAAACGCGCCGCCTGAGCCTGCTCCGAACGGGACCAGCGCCAGGCACAGCAAGAGGTCGCTTCGTCCGTCACTTGCGTAGGCGAGCAGTGACAGCCCGGAACACGAAAGGGACAGGTTGAGCCAGAGGCTGCGCTGTGCGCCGCAGCGCAGCGCCAGCCGCGGCGCGAAGAGCGTGCCGAGCAGCAGCGAGCTCGCGAGTGGCAAGCTCAATAGCCCCGCTTCCAATGGGGGCTTCGCTCGGGCGAGCTGTAAGTATTGTACGACCACGAAGGAGCCACCGGAGAACGCGAAGTAGCCCAGGAAAATCACCAGCAACGCGCTGGAGAAGCCTGCCTGCGAAAACAGTGACAGATCGAACAGTGGATAGCGCGCGCGGCGCAGCCAGCGGCGCGCCAAGGCCAGGGCTCCGGCGCCAACGAGGGCACTTCCCAATACCTCGAGCGAGCGCCAGGCGTGGCTCGGGCTGCTCAGCATGGCGAACAAGCAGCACGCCGCAGCCAGCAGACACAGACTCGCGCCGCGAAAATCCAACGGCAGCTCGCGGCGCGGCAGATCGGTCGGAACCATGTGGAAGGTTCCCCACGCGCACAGCGCGAGCGGTGGCAGGTTGCCGAGCAGCACCAGGCTGAGTCCACCCTGCGTCACCAGCAATCCCGCAAGCAGCGGGCCGATGGCCATGCCCACGCCGAAGCTCGCCGTCCAGAGCGCAATTGCGGCGGGCCGCTCCCGATCGACGAACGAATGCTCGAGCGCGGCCAACGCCGCGGGTGTGACGCACGCGGTTGCCGCACCCGAGCAAGCACGCGCAGCGATCAACGGATAGCCAGAACCGGCAAGTGCGCCGGCCAAAGACGCGCAGCCGAACCCGCACAGCCCAAGCAAGAGCATCCGGCGCGGTCCGAAGCGTTCGCTGAGCGAGCCCCCCAGCAAGAGCAGACTCGCGTAGACCAGAAGGCCTGCCTCGACGGTCCAGCGTTGCCAGGTCGGGCTCAGGTCGGCCACGCGAGCCAGCGCGGGCAAGGCAGCCACGAGCTTGCTATTGTCGAGGGCGACGCAGAAAAAGCAGGCGCTGAGCACGAGCAGCAGTCGATGGCGCTTCATGTCTGCTCTGGTGGCTCTGCCACGGGCGCGCGACTAGTCCCCGGCTCGTGACTTCAGTGTTCATATGATATGAACAAGCATGCCTTTGGAATTCGACGATCTCCCGACAATTGCCGTGTTTGGTCGGGTCGTCGAGCTGCGGTCGTTCACTCTTGCCGCAGCGGAGCTGGGCTTGAGCAAGGCCGCGGTCAGCCAGCGCGTCGCGCGCTTCGAGGCGCGACTCGGCGTGCAGTTGCTGCGTCGTTCCACGCGCAAGCTGTCTCTGACCGAAGCGGGGATGCAGCTGTTCGAGCACGCGGTCGAGCTGGCAGCGTTGACGCGCGCCGCCGAGAGCGCATTGTCGCAGGGGGAAGCCCCGCGCGGCCGGGTGAAGCTGAATGCGCCAGCGTCCATCCAGCGCGGGCTCTTGGCGCGCGCGATGCATGGCTTCCTGGAGCAACATCCAGCAGTCTCGCTCAGCGTCACGCTCGATGACCGGCTCGTCGACTTGGTAGAGGGCGACTACGACGTCGCGCTGCGCGTGCTGCCTGCGAGCCGCCTGCGAGCAGTATCTCGCAAGCTCGGCTCCGACCGTGTGGTCGTGGTCGGCTCCCCCGCGTACTTGGCTCGCGCGCCCGCCATCGCCAGTCCGTTCGATTTGATTCAGCACTCGTGTCTGAGAAACTCCGCGCTACCCCTGCGGGTGGATTGGCGCCTCGACGCGCGCCGGCAGAGCTTCAGCGTGCCCGTGCGCTCTCGTTTCGAATCGGCAGATTTCGGCCTGCTTCACGAAGCGGCACTGGCGGGTGTCGGGCTTTTGGTGACCCTGCGCATGACCGTCGACAGTGACCTGGAAGCGGGGCGTCTGGTCCAAGTGCTCGGGGCCTACAGCGCAATGCCGCTGGGGATCCACGCCATTTTCGCGGAACGGGGCCGGCCGACCAGCGCTGCGCGCGCGCTCGTCGACCACGTCGCGCGTGCCTTGCGCGAGGCGGGCGTCGCGCGTTGAAACTGCGCGACATGCTGGCAGAATACCTCGCGCTGCGAGTATTCTACGGGAGATGAAGCAACGCCCCGGGCCGACCCCGGAAGTTCTGATCGCCGTCGGCGAAGTGGGTCGTGAGCTGGCAGCGGCAGGGCCGCTGGAAGCGCGCTTGGGTGGGGCACTGCGCGTGCTGGAACGCCGCTTGGGTGCCGGGCGTTCCGTGGTCTATTGGGCCAATGGCGACACGCGGTCGCTTACCGTCGCGGCATCCCATGGTCTGGATCCGGACGCATTTCGACCGCGCTATTCGGCGGGCGCAGCCGGGCGCGTGGCGGCGACCAATCAGCCCGTGGTCGTGCCAGTGCTGCGCCACGATCCGATGGCTTTGTCCGAGATTGCGGACTTGTCACGCTGGGCGGACATCGGCTGGAACCTGGTCGCCGTTCCGGTCAGCGCTCGCGGGCGCTGTGTTGGGGTGTTGTCGGCCTACTTCCGCCATCGCGATCCGAGCGGTTTCGGCGAACGTCTGGGCGTGCTGGACGTGGTTGCCGGGCTGATTGGCAAGACCCTCAAGGAGGAAGCCGCGCGCCTCGACAGCGATCTTTCAGCCGCCGAAAACCCGGCCATCGGCGCGGCTTCCACACAGTTCGAATACGCCAACATGATTGGCGAAAGCGGGGTGATGCGGCAGATCTACGAGCAGGTGAGCCAGGTGGCGCGCACCAACGCGACGGCGCTGCTACGCGGCGAGTCGGGCACCGGCAAGGAGCTCGTGGCCCGCGCCATCCACCAAAACTCACCCCGCGCTGGCCAGCCCTTCATCAAGGTCAACTGCGCGGCGCTGCCTGAATCGCTGTTCGAATCCGAACTTTTCGGGCATGAGCGCGGCGCCTTCACCGGCGCTCACGCCCGAAAAAAGGGTCGTTTCGAGCTGGCGCAGGGCGGCACGCTGTTTCTCGACGAGATCGGCGAGCTGCCGATGACGACCCAGGCCAAGCTGCTGCGCGTGCTGCAGTTCCGTGAGTTCGAGCGGCTCGGTGGCACCGAGACGCTCCGTCCGGACGTCCGCATCGTCGCGGCGACCAATGTGGACATCGAGCGCGCAGTGGCCAACGGTACCTTCCGCGAGGACTTATATTACCGCATCAATATCTTCACGATCACGCTCCCACCGCTGCGCGACCGGCCACAAGACATCCCTGCGCTGGCCGAATACTTCATGCGCAAGTTTACGGCCGAGCATCAGCGCAAGATTGGCCGCATCTCGACTGCCGCCATGGATCTTTTGAGCCGCCAACCGTTCCCGGGCAACGTGCGCGAGCTGGAGAACGTGGTCGAGCGCGCGGTGGTGGTGTGCAAGGGGTCGGTGATCCAAGAGTCGGACCTGCCCGAGGCGTTTCGCGTAGCTGCCGCGGGCAAGGAGAAACTGACTTTGGTGGAAGCCGTCGAGCGTCTCGAACGGCAACTGATCGAGGAAGCGCTGGAGGCCGAATCGGGCAGCCTGGTGGGCGCGGCCAGGGCCCTCGGCACGACCGAGCGCGTGGTCCGCTACAAGGTGGGCAAGCTGGGCATCGCGATCCGGCGCTTTCGGCGCTGAGGGGTCACCGACAATTTTGTCGGTTTCAGCCCGGTTAACAACCTGCGCTTCGTTTCAGCTTATCGATTCATGGCTGAAATGTAGGCCTGCAGTGGGTGGTTAGAAACAATTAGAAAACCTAAAAGGCGTCCGACAATTGTGTGAGACCACTCACCGGGGTTACGACAGTTTTGTCGGGCCAGTGTTTCGCTTCGGATTTCTTCGCTGTTTCACGAGCTGAAATAAGCCCACTTATGGGGGTGAAGCGGCTGATGGCACGGAGGTTGCTGTAGGCCTGTTCACGATGGAGTTGTCGGTCCCAGTCAAGAGCACTCGCCCAGTGGTGGCATTGCTCGAAGCGCGCATGAAGAGCGAGCTCGCGCGCTTGGTGGAAAAGCATGGTGGCTCACCGTTGTGTGTGCCGGCCGTGCGTGAAGCTCCGCGCATCGAGCCGGAAGCCGTGCGCGAGTTGCTGGACGAGCTGAACGCCGGTCGTCATCAAGTCGTGATCTTCATGACTGGGGTGGCGGTCTCGCTGCTGTTCGAATTGGCACAAGAGCTCGGACGTCACGCGGAGCTGGTCAGCTCGCTGCGCAACGTGACCACCGTCTGTCGTGGCCCGAAGCCGACCGCCGCGCTGCGTGGCTTCGGCGTGCCGCCGACGCTGAGCGCGCGCGAGCCGTTCACCGCGGCGGAGTTGATCGACGCGCTCAGTGATTTGGAGCTGTCCGGGAGCGGAGTGCTGCTCTTCAACTACGGCGAGCGCAGCGAGACGCTGTCCGAGACGTTGCTGGCGCGGCGCGCAGATCTGAGGGAATTTTGGCTGTATCAGTGGCAATTCCCGGTGGATTCGGAGCCGCTGGAGCGACTCGTGCGTCGCATCGTCGAGCGCTCGGTGGATGCTCTGGCCGTTACCTGTCAGATCCAATTTCGACATCTGTATCAGGTCGCTGAACGTCTCGACCTGGGGCGTGAATTGGTCGACGCCTTGCGCAAGGACGTGGTGGTTGCCGCCGTCGGTCCGACCTGCCGCGCAATCATCGAAGTCCATGGTGTGGCGCCGCACGTCATGCCCGAGCACCCCAAGATGGGCCCACTAGTGATGGCATTGATGCGCTACCTCGACGCCAAACAGGGCCTCGAGCGCCGCGCGTCGGCCATGCCTCGCGCGTAATTCAATCCGATCGACTCCACCAGACACTCGCTACTCACTCGATTTTCAGTGCGCAACGTCGTTCGCCGTTGCGGGCGGATCGATCTGTCCGCTTTTTTAGGAGAAATCTGTGTCCAAGAACTACTTCGAGTCTCAAAGGCCCCGGCTGATCGTCGTTGGCAACGGCATGGTCGGTCACCGCTTCATCGAGGAGGCCGAAAAGCGCGGTTTGCTCGGCAAGTTCGAGACGGTCGTATTGTCCGAGGAATCGCGACTCGCCTACGATCGCGTGAATCTCTCGAAGTGGTTCGAGGGCAAGTCCGACGCGGACCTGTCGCTCGTCTCCGAAGGACGATACGAGGAGTTGGGCATCGAAGTCGTGCGCGGAGATGCCGCGGTGGAGTTGGATCGCGAGGCGCGCACGGTTCGGCTCGCATCAGGGCGCGTGCTCGCCTACGACCAAATGGTGCTCGCTACGGGATCGTACCCGTTCGTGCCGCCGATCAAAGGTTGCAACGAGCCGGGTTGTTTCGTCTATCGCACGATTGACGATCTGGTCGCGATCCGCGACGCCGCGCAGACGGCGACGACCGCCGTGGTGATCGGCGGCGGGCTGCTCGGCTTGGAGGCAGCCAAGGCCTTGCTCACGCTCGGCCTGGATACGCACGTGATCGAGTTCGCGCCGCGGCTCATGCCACTGCAGGTCGACGACATGGGCTCGGGAGTGCTGCGCGGGCGCATCGAAGAGCTCGGCGTGCAAGTGCGCTGCAATACGACGACCCGCGAAATTCTGCTCGATCCAAGCGGCCACGTCAGCGGGCTGCTGTTTGGCGACGGCACCAAGCTGGCGGTCGACATGGTGGTGTTTTCCGCGGGCATTCGCCCGCGTGACAAGCTGGCTCGCGAATCGGGGCTGCGCCTCGGTGAGCGCGGTGGCGTGGTGATCGACGGCTCTTGCCGCACGAGCGACGAGCGCATTTTCGCCATCGGTGAGTGTGCCGCATTCGACGGCACGACGTACGGATTGGTGGCACCGGGCTATCGCATGGCGGAGGTCGCGGCAGCCGCGATCGCCGGCGAGGCGCTGGCGTTCGATGGCTTCGACATGAGCACCAAGCTCAAGCTGATGGGCGTGGACGTGGGCAGCTTCGGCGACGCCTTCGGCGTGACGCCCGGGTCGCGCGTGTTCACCGTGTTCGACGGCCACTCGTCGGTGTACAAGAAGCTGGTCGTCTCCGCCGACAAGACGAAGCTCCTGGGCGGCGTGCTGGTCGGTGATGCGTCGGCCTATAGCCAGCTTCTGGTGCACGTCCAGGCGTCGATGAAGCTGCCCGAGCATCCGGAAGATCTGCTGTTCCCGCCGCGCGAGGGCGGAGGGAAGAGCGGCTTCGGCGTCGATGCGTTGCCGGACGCAGCCATGATTTGCTCCTGCAACAACGTGGACAAGGGCGCCATTTGCGGGGCGATTCGCGATCAAAAGCTGAGCACCCTGGGTGCCGTGAAGACCTGCACCAAAGCCGGAACGAGCTGCGGTTCCTGTGTCTCGCTGGTCGACCAATTGCTGAAGCTGGAGCTGAAAAAGGCTGGCGTCACGATCACCAATCACATTTGCGAGCACTTTCCCTACAGCCGCCAAGAGCTCGCGCACCTGATGCGCGTCCAGGGCATTCGCTCGTTCGACGATATGATCGAGCGTCACGGCAAGGGTCAGGGCTGCGAAATCTGCAAGCCCGCCATCGCTTCGATCTTGGCCTCGACTTGGAACGACTACGTGCTCACCCGCGAGCACACGGGACTGCAGGATACCAACGATCGCTACCTAGCGAACATTCAGCGGGACGGCACCTACTCGGTCGTGCCGCGCTTGGCGGGCGGTGAGGTGACCCCCGATCAGCTGATCACGCTCGGCATGGTGGCCAAGAAGTACAACTTGTACACCAAGGTCACCGGCGGACAGCGCGTCGACATGTTTGGCGCGCGTCTCGATCAGCTGCCGGCGATTTGGAAGGAGTTGGTCGCGGCCGGGTTCGAATCGGGCCACGCCTATGGCAAGGCGCTCCGTACCGTGAAATCCTGCGTCGGCAGCACCTGGTGCCGATACGGTGTCCAGGACTCCGTGGGCGCGGCGGTTCGGATCGAGAACCGCTACAAGGGCTTGCGTGCGCCACACAAGCTCAAGGGCGCGGTCTCGGGTTGTGCGCGTGAGTGCGCCGAAGCCCAAAGCAAGGACTTTGGCATTATTGCCACGGAGAAAGGTTACAACCTGTACGTGGCTGGCAACGGCGGCATGAAACCGCAACACGCGGCGCTGATCGCCACCGACCTCGATGAAGAGACCTTGGTTCGTTACCTCGATCGGTACCTGATGTTTTACGTGCGCACCGCCGACCGACTGCAGCGCACCGCCTCCTGGCTCAACAACTTGGAAGGGGGCCTCGACTACCTGAAGAGCGTGATCATCGACGACTCGCTCGGGATTGCTGCAGAGCTGGAAGCGGACATGGCGCGCATCGTCGGCAGCTATCAGTGCGAGTGGAAGACGACGGTGGAGAGCCCGGAGAAGGTCCGCGCTTTCCGTTCATTCGTCAATTCCGACGAACCGGACCCGAGCGTGGCGTTCGTGCGCGAGCGGGAACAGCACCGGCCGGCCTCCTGGGGCGAAAAACGAAGCCTGATCGAAACACGCAAGATCCGTCTCCCTGTGTTGTCTGTTTGAGGGTCATCCAATCATGTCCATGCAAGCCCTGGTAGAATTCTCGCGCGCCCCGAGCCAAGCCGAGGAATGGCGCGATGTGTGCGCCATCGACGATGTGATTCCTGGTACGGGAGTCGCGGCGATGATCGACGGCCAGCAGATCGCGATCGTGCGTACGCGGGACGGCCTATTCGCTGCGCTCTCGAATTTCGATCCGTTCAGCAACGCCTTCGTGATCGCGCGTGGCATCGTCGGCGACCGCGCGGGCGTACCCAAGATCGCTTCCCCCATCTACAAGCAGAACTTCAGCTTGCAGACCGGCGAGTGCTTGGATGATCCGAGCGTGCGCTTGGAGGTGTATCCGATCCGTGTCTCCGCGGGTCGGATTCAAGTCTCGGTGGCGAAAGATTCGGAATGAGCGCGCGTACGGAGGCCCCCGCGCTGTCCGACGCCTTACCGCGAATGCTGACCTTGTCTACTCCGTCGGGCCCGATCAAGACGCATTGCCCGTATTGCGCGTTCCAATGCGGCATGACCGTCACGCCCAGCTCGGCCAAAGGTGAAGAACCGAAGGTGCAAGCGGACGAGGATTTTCCGGTCAATCGCGGCCAGATGTGCATCAAAGGCTTCACCTCGGCGGCCTTGCTCGATCACCCGCAGCGCGTGCTCTCCCCGCTGCTGCGCGGCGCGGACGGTCGGCTTGCCCCAGTGAGCTGGGATACCGCGCTCGATTACGTGACCAGCCAGATCAAGGCTTTGCAGAAGGCGCATGGTGTCGACGCAGTCGGCACCTTCGGCAGTGGGGCGCTCACCAACGAGAAGGCCTACCTGCTCGGCAAGTTCACGCGGGTCGCGCTCAAGTCGTCGAACATCGACTACAACGGGCGCTACTGCATGTCCTCCGCCGCGGCAGGGCAGAATCGCGCGTTCGGCATCGATCGCGGTTTGCCGTTCCCGGTTTCGGACATCGCCGAGACTCGCACGCTCATGCTCTGGGGCTCGAACTGCGCCGAGACCATGCCGCCCATCATGCAATGGGTCTACGAGCAGCAGCAGCGCGGCGGTAACCTGATCGTCGTCGACCCACGCTTCACGGATACTGCGCGCACCGCAGCGCTGCATTTGCAGCTCACGCCGGGGACCGATTTGGCACTGGCCAATGGCCTTTTGTACCTGGCGTTCGAGGAAAAGCTGATCGACCGCGCGTACATTGCGGCGAGAACCGAGGGCTTCGAGGAGCTCGAACGCAGCGTGCGCACTAGTCAGCCGGCGTTCATCGAGCGCTTGACTGGCGTCCCCATCGCGCAGCAATTGCGCGCCGTTCGCATGTTGGCCGAGGCCGAGTCGAGCATGGTGCTTTCGGGCCGCGGAGCCGAACAGCAGTCCAAGGGCTCGGACACGGTGATGTCGCTGATCAACCTGATGCTCGCGCTCGGCAAAGTCGGTAAGCCCGCGAGTGGCTACGGCTGCTTGACCGGCCAGGGCAACGGCCAGGGCGGTCGGGAGCACGGTCAAAAGGCCGATCAGCTGCCCGGCTACCGGTTGATCGAGGAGCCCGAGCACCGCAAAGCGATCGCAGCGGTTTGGGGCATCGAGCCCAGCGAGCTGCCGCGCAAAGGCAAGAGCGCGTACGAGCTTCTGGATTCCTTGGGCCCACAGGGGGGCGTGCGCGGGCTCCTGGTTTTCGGCTCGAACGTCGCCGTGGCATCACCCAACACCACGAACATCACCAACAAGCTCGCTCAGCTCGAGCTGCTCGTGGTGTGCGACGCGTTCCTGAACGAAACCTGTGACAACGCGCACGTGGTCCTACCGATTGCGCAGTTTGGCGAAGAAGAAGGCACCATGACCAACCTCGAGGGTCGTGTGATCTTGCGCCAGCGCTTGCGACCCCCGCCTCCGGACGTGAAGACCGACATCGAGATCCTGTGCGCGCTCGCCGAGCGATTGGGTATGGAGCGGGGCTTTGATTTCGCCTCGTCCGAGGCCGTGTTCGATGAATTGCGCGTGGCGACGCGTGGCGCCAAAGCCGACTACAGCGGCATCGACTACGACAAGATCCGGAGCTCGCAAGGCGTGTTCTGGCCGTGCCCCGCGCCTGACCATCCGGGCACACCGCGGCTGTTCGCGGACAGGTTCGCCTTTCCCTCGGGGCGCGCGCGCTTCAACGCGGTTCAGTATCGGCCCGCGGCCGAAGTCCCGGACGATAGCTACCCGTTCTACTTCACGACCGGGCGCTACAAGGAACACTACAACAGCGGCGCGCAGACTCGCTTGGTCGAGCCGCTGCGCGACGCCAAGCCGGAGCCCTTGGTGCAAATCCACCCCCGCCTGGCCGCCAATCTGGGCGTGTTGGACGGCGAGCAGTTGTTGATCGAGAGCCGACGCGGCGCGGTGTCGTTCCGCGCTCGCATTTCGCCCGATATCCGGCCGGACACGCTGTTTGCTCCGTTCCATTGGGGCGGTCGGCAAGCCGCCAATCTGCTGACCATACCCGCGCTCGACCCGCTCAGCCGTATGCCCGAATTCAAGGTCTGCGCCGTGCGTGCACGCGCCGCAAACGCTATACCAAAGGGATTGTCGTGAACATCCGCAAGAAGAAGCTAGCCATCGTCGGCAATGGCATGGGCACCTGTCGTTTGCTGGACGAGCTCGTCCGCCGTGAGGCCACTCGGCAATACGAGATCACCGTGTTTGGCGAAGAGCGGGGCGGCGCGTACAACCGAATCCTACTCGGCAAAGTGCTCAGCGGTGAATCACCGGACGCGATCGTCACCAAGACTCCCGAGTGGTACGACGCCCATGGCATTCGGCTGATCCAGAGCACGCGCGTGACTCGCTTGGACACGCTGCGCAAAGTGGTGGAGACCGCAGACGGGCAGAACCGCCGCTACGACGTGTCGATCTTGGCCACGGGCAGCCAGCCCTTGGTGCCGCCGCTCGAGGGCATGCGCGGTGAGGACGGTGAGCTGCGTTCGGGTGTATTCGTCTATCGCTCGATCGCCGACTGCATTCGCCTGCGGGAGTACGCGCGCTCAGGCGACGGCGCGGTGATCGTGGGCGGCGGTCTACTCGGCCTGGAAGCCGCCAAGGCGCTCAGTGACATGGGGCTGCACGTGACCGTGGTGCAGGCCTCGAAGATCCTGATGAATGCCCAACTCGATGAAATCGCGGGTGAAATGTTGGCGCGCCAGATCGATCGCACGGGCATCTTCGCGCGCCTCGGTCGCACCGTGGAGTCCATCTATGGCGATGAGCGCGTGACCGGCGTGGTGCTGGACGACGGCACCACGCTGTCGACTGATTTGGTGGTCCTGGCCTGCGGCGTGCGACCACGTGTCGACACCGCTCGCGCCTCCGGCCTGCCCGTGAACAAAGGGATTCTGGTCAACGATACCTTGGCAACCGAGGTGCCCGGGGTGTACGCCTTCGGTGAGTGCGCCGAGCATCGCGGAAAAACCTACGGCATCGTCACGCCGGTCTGGGAGCAAGCGGCCGTGCTCGCGGACGTGCTCACCGGCCAATCGAAAGATCGCTACCGCGGTTCGAAGTTGTACACCCGGCTCAAGGTGGCCGGGGTGGACGTGGCCTCGATGGGCGTGCTCGAGCCCGAGCTCGAGCGCGACGAAGTCGTGCAGATCGTGGAAGAGCGCCGCGATTGCTACCGCAAGTTGATCGTGCGTGACGGCAAGCTGGTGGGCGCCATGTTGGTCGGGAACACCGCAGCGACTGCGGCGCTGGTGCAGCTGTTCGATCGCGGCGATATCGTGCCGGAAGATCCGCTCGAGCTCTTGTGCTTGGGGCGCGCGGCAGCCCCGGCGGGAGAGCGCGTGGTGTGCAATTGCAACAAGGTGACCGAGCAAACATTGTGCGATGCCATCGCCGCCGGGGCGGACTCGGTGACTGCGCTGGGTGACTGCACTCGAGCCGGCACCGGTTGCGGCTCGTGCAAGGGGGAGTTGACCCAGCTCCTGTCCAAGTTCCCGAAGCCCGCCCACTCCCTGCCGCTGCTGCCGCTTCTTGCCTCGGCGTAGCTCACTGTCGTAGCGTTTCGGGCCTTGCGCCCACGCGGGCGGACGGCCATTGTCAGCCCACCCGAAGCAGGCATGTGGACTTGGCGAAAGCAGTGGCTCGGCTACGCGGCGGCGCTGTGCGCAACCGGGATCGCGACCGCGTTGTCCGTGTTCGGGGTGCGTTACCTGTCGCTGGCCGACGTGGTCATCTCGTACCTGGTGGGCGTGGTGGTGGTGGCCTGGCGCTTTGGCTTGGGGCCGTCGATCATTGCTGGTCTGGGCGGCGTCGCGGCCTTCGATTTCTTGATTTTGCCGCCGTCCTTCACGTTTTCGCTGGAGTTCGGCCATGCCGTGACGCTGGTCGCCATGGTTTTCGTGTCGGCGCTCGTGAGCGGGCTGACCGAGAGCTTGCGTCGCGAACAAGCGCGAGCTCTGCGCAGCGAGCGACGCACGCAGCAAGCGCGCTTGGAGGCCGAAGTCGAGCGCGTGCACGCGGCCCTGCTCAGCTCGGTCTCGCACGATCTGCGCACCCCGCTGGCTACGATCTCCGCCTCGTCCCAGATGTTGGTGCGCAACCACGTGACGATGGACGCCACGTTGCGCGGCGAAGTGCTGGCCGGCATCGCAGACGAAGCCGAGCGCTTGGACGGCCTCTTGCGCAACTTATTGGCCATCACTCGCGTCGAGACCGGCGAGCTGCGCTTGCAAGTGCTGCCCGCATCGCTCGATGAGGTTTTGACGGACACACTCCGTCGTCTGGAGCATCGCCTCGTGGGGCGAAACGTGACGCTGAACGCGCAGCGCGGCTTGCCCCTGGTCGATCTCGACGTGCGCTTGTTCGAGCAAGCGCTGCTCAACGTGCTCGACAATGCTTTGCGCTATTCCCCGCCGGGCTCGCCGCTCACGATCGAGACCCAGCAATTGGACGGCCGGGTGCAAATTTGCATCTCCGATTCCGGGGTTGGTGTGGCTCCGGAGGACCGACAGCTGGTCTTCGAAAAATTTCGACGCGGAAGCAATGCTCCCCGAAGCGACGGGGGCGTGGGCCTGGGACTGACCATTTGTCGGGCTGTTTTGCGCGCCCATGGGGGCGAAATCACCATGGACGCCGCGGCTGGCGGGGGCGCGCTCGTGACCTTGAGCCTACCAACCAGTAAAGTAGCCATAGCCGAGGCCAGCCTGCGGCTACCGAGCATCGAATGACCAGAGCAGCCGCCGCCGTCGAAGCCCGTTTCAGTATCCTAGTCGTAGAGGACGAGGCGCCCATGCGCAAAGTCCTGCGCCTCATTCTGGAGGAGCAAGGCTATGAAGTCTTCGCCTGCGGTACGGGTGCCGAGGCGCTGTCCTTCATCTCGCGCAGCGCACCCTCGTTGGTCTTGCTCGACCTGGGCTTGCCGGATGTCGACGGCATCGACCTCGCCAAGCAGATCCGCGGGCACTGCCCGGTCCCGATCGTGGTGCTCTCGATGCGTGCGGACGAGCATTCGATCGTGGAAGCGCTCGACAATGGCGCAGACGACTACGTAACGAAGCCCTTCCGCGAGAACGAGCTGTTCGCGCGTGTGCGAGCCTGCTTGCGCAACGTGCCGCCCGGCGGCGCGCGCGAAATCGACGGCGTGCGGGTCGACCCCGTACGGCGTGTCGCCTTCGTGCAAAACCGTGAAATCAAGCTCTCTGCTACGGAGCACCGCTTGCTCTGGGTGTTGCTGCGGGCCAAGGGCAACGTGATGACCCACCAGCAATTGTTGCGCGAGGTTTGGGGTGCCGCCTACGTGCGGGACGCCGGTTATTTGCGCGTGTACATGCATCACCTACGAGAGAAGCTGGAAGCCGATCCCTCGAACCCGCGCTGGCTACTGACGGAGCCCGGCGTCGGCTACCGTTTGGGCGGCGAGTAGCTCGCTCCGCCCCTCGAGTGCGCGGTCTTCCCGCCGGTACCGCAAAGCCGTCGTGCTCGCAATGTTCGGAGCACTGGCTGCGAGCTTGGACGGCTCCCTGAAGGCCGCCAAGATCGCCAAGATTTCCAAGTTCGCCAAGTCCTTGGCCCGGCCCAGGCAACGCGCAATGCACCGGAGCGCTCGAGCAGATTTTTGGGGGTTGGCATTTGTCGGAGCGGCTCCGCATTTTTCACGACGTGAGCGGTGGTGCGGAACTGACCAGGCCTGGCGATTCAGGCGCCGGCGATCCGGGCGACCCGAACGAAACGCGAAGTGGCATCTCCTGGGACGAAGACGGCTCACCGCGCGAACCCCAATCGCGCCGCTCCCTTGGCGATCTTGGAAATCTTGGAAATCTTGGCGGGTCTCTCGAAGTCGCTCAAAGCCTCCGTGCGAAGGGCCTGGTCGTGAAGAGATTAGCTCGCTGAGCAGGGACAGCGCGGGCTCGGAGGTGCGTTGCTGGATAGCGAGCGCCCCCTCTCTCTCCCTTGTTGTTTGGGGGCTGCCTTTCAGCAGCTCGCGTGCACAGGTGCGTGAGGGCGCCTGGTGCTGCGTTCGCAGTTCGACCTGGTCGACCGTTACCAGGCCTTGGAATTGAAGCCACGCAGTGTGCAAGAGGCCCTCAGCCTACTGACCGAGATTGCTCGCGATCGACGGCTGGTGTACTTGGAGACTTCGGTGATCGTGCTGATTTTGGTAGAAATCCTGCTCAGTCTGACCCGCCACTGACCGCTCAATCAAATGCGCCAAGTTTGGATCACGAAAGTCGGAGCTCCCAAAGTATTGCAGGTTCGGGAAGCGCCCGATCCCACGCCCGCGAAAGGAGAGCTGCGCATTCGCGTGCGTGCTGCGGGCATCAATTTCGCCGATTTGATGGCGCGCGTCGGACTCTACCCGGATGCCCCGAAGCTTCCGTGCGTGGTCGGCTACGAGGTGTCCGGAGTGGTCGACGCGCTCGGCGAGCAGACGACGGGATTTGCGCTCGGTGACCGGGTGATGGCCCTGTGCCGCTTTGGTGGCTACAGTGACGTCATCACGTTGCCCAGCTCGCAAGCTTTGAAAATGCCGGAGCGCATGAGCTTCGAGGCGGGCGCGGCCTTCCCGGTCGTCTACCTCACCGCCTACAACACGATGCTGTTCACCGGGCATCTCCGCCGTGGTTCCAGCGTCTTGATCTTGTCCGCGGCGGGAGGCGTGGGCCTGGCGGCGATTCAGATCGCCAAGACCCGAGAGTGCACGATTTTCGGCAGCGCCTCGCCTTCCAAGCACGCGTTCCTCGAGCAACAGGGCTGCCAGCACGTGCTGGATTCGAGTCGCGATTTTGCCGCGCAAGTGCGCGCCATCGTCGGCGATCGCGGCATCGATCTGATCTTGGATCCGGTCGGGGGAAAATCGTGGACTTCGGCGTACGAGCTGCTCGCCCCCTGTGGTCGGCTGGTGGCGTTCGGGTTGTCGGCAGTGGCCGGCGGAAACACACGCAGTTGGCTGACCGCGGCCTCTTCCGTGCTTTCGGTGAAGCGTTGGAGCCCGATGCAGATGATGTCCGACAACAAGACCATCAGTGGCACGAACATGGCGCATCTGTTCTCGCGTCCGGATCTGGTCGAGCCGCAGCTCGCCGCGCTGCTCGAAATGTACGAACGAGGCGAGCTCGAACCGCACGTGGATCGCACGTTTTCGTTTGCCGAGGCCGCAGCTGCGCACCAGTACATTCACGACCGCAAGGCGCGCGGCAAGGTGCTGCTGGTGCCCTGAGCCAAGCTTGCTCGAGCAGCTCGGTCACGGGCTTTCGGACGCGATGTAGGCGCGCAGGTGCTGCGCCAAATGCTCGAACATCAAGCGCATGCGCCGACTGGACTTCAGGTCCTCGTGCATCACCACCCAGGTCTCCAGCTGGAAGTCGAGCGCGCCGGGCAAAACCGGCACGAGCTTGTCGCGGCGAGCGAGCCCCAATTGGCACACGCCGATCCCGAAGCCGGCGCACAGCGCGGCGTATTGACCGATGTCACTGTCGCAGCGGAAGGCGAACAACTCGCGCTGGATCGGGAAATCGAGCTTCTCCAGGCGTCGCACCGTGGGCACTTTATCGAAACCGATCAGCGGGTGCTGCAAAAGCTCGCTCATGGTTTTGGGCGTGCCGTGTGCCTTGAGGTAGCGGGCGTGCGCGTGAAAGCCGAGCTTGATCACGCCGAGCTTGCGCGCAAATAGCGCGCCTTGGCTGGGGCGTACCATGCGCACGGCGATGTCCGCCTCGCGCCGCAGCAGATCCTCCGAACGATTGGAGAGCACCAGCTCGACGATGATGCGTGGGTGCGCCGCGCGGAACGCGGCCAGCGCCGCAGGCAAGACCTGGCTGCCGATCATCTCGCTGGCGGTGATGCGCACCACGCCGCGGTCGTCGTCCGACTCGCCGGAGGCGGCGCGCTCTAGCGCGTCCGCGGCGCTGGCCATGGCCTGCGCGTGTGGAACCAGCAAGCTTGCGCCTTCGCTGGCGAGCAAACCGACCTGCGAGCGCGTGAACAGAGAAACGCCCAAGGCCGCCTCGAGCGCGTCGATGTGGCGGCCCACGGTGGGTTGGGTGAGGCCGAGCGCGCGCGCGGCCCCGGACAGGCTGCCCTCACGAACGACAGCCAAAAAGGAGCGGTAAAGCTCCCAACCGGGCTGCGCGCGCTTCATACGAATATGTATAGCAGCTAAAGCCATTTCAGTAATTCGTTTATAGCGCGGGCGGGCCGATATTCAGCCTGCAGCGAGCGCAGCCCGCGCCGCTGACTCAGGAAAGGATCCCGGACCATGACTCGAACCGCTTTGATCATCGGAGCCACTGGCGGCGTGGGCGGCGAAACTGCGCGCGTGCTCTTGCAGCGCGGCTTCCAGGTGCGCGCTTTGCACCGCAATCCCGAACAGGCCAAGCTGCGCATGGCTTCGCTCGGCGCGATCGAGTGGCTGAGGGGCGACGCACTGAACGCGGCAGACGTGCTTTCGGCGTCAGCCGGCGTGAGCCTCATCGTGCACGCCGTGAATCCTCCCGGATACCGGAACTGGCAGGGTCTGCTGCTGCCGATGCTGGAGAACAGCATCGCCGCTGCCAAGGTCGCGGGCGCGCGCTTGGTGCTGCCAGGTACCGTCTACAACTTCGGTCCGGAGGTGTTTCCGAAGGTGACGGAGTCGGCAGCGCAGCGTCCGAGAACGCGCAAAGGCGCGATCCGGGTGGCGATGGAGCAGCGCCTTTTGCAGGCCTCACGCGAAGGCGTGCCGGTGCTGATCGTGCGTGCCGGCGACTTCTTCGGCGCGGCCTCGCAAAATAGCTGGTTCAGTCAGGCTTTGGTCAAACCGAACAAGCCGGTGCGCTCACTGAGCTATCCCGGCAAGCGCGAAGTGGGTCACGCTTGGGCCTATTTGCCGGATCTGGCCGAGGCCATCGTCCAGCTCGCCTTGCGAGAGGCCGACTTGGGCGCGTTCGAGGTGTTCCATTTCGCCGGCCATTGGTTCGAGCGCGGCGTGGAGATCGCCGAGGCGACGCGCCGCGTGGCCGGCGTTCCAAACGCGCGCATCTGGAGCTTCCCCTGGTTCGCCATCTATCTGCTTGCCCCCTTCGTCGAGACATTCCGGGAAATGATCGAAATGAGGTACCTGTGGAGCTCCGCGCTCGAGCTCGACAACTCGAAGCTGCGCGCGTTCCTGGGCAAAGAACCACACACGCCGCTGGAGCAGGCGCTACACAGCACGCTACGCGAGCTCGGTTGTAGCGGCCAGCGTGAGGCAGCTCGAAGCTTGGCTCCCTTGGTCGGTCGCCCCTCCTAGAGCCGACTGCTGATCTCTGCCGCCATTTGCGAAAGCGTCGCTTCGGCGACGGCCAGACCCGCTTCCATGATGACTCGCGGCATGCCGTACACGACGCAAGACGCTTCGCTCTCGGTCAGCACTTGCCCGCCGACCTCGGTGAGCGCCCGCGCTCCTTCCAGGCCGTCACTGCCCATGCCGGTCAGAACCACCGCCAGCGCGCGCTTGCCCAGGCACGGCGCGGCGCTGCTAAACAAGACGTCGACCGACGGTCGATGCACCGAGTCGCTCGGCTCGGTATCGAGCTGCACGGTGAGCGCGTCGGCGGCCCCCGCGAGGCGGAGATGCACGCCCGCTCGGGCCAGGATTGCCCGGCCCGGCCGCAATTGCATGCCTGGCTCGGCCTCCAACACCTCGATCGCGCAGTCGGCATTCAGTCGCTCGGCGAACGGACCGGTGTAGCCCACGGGAATGTGCAGCACGATCACGATCGGCGCCGGAAAATTGGCGGGCAGCGCCTTGAGCAGCCGGGTCAACGCTTGGGGACCCCCGGTCGAGGTACCGATCAGGACGACGCGATCGGAGTGCAGTGCGATAGGCGTGGGGATCGGATGCTCGGACTCACGCTCGCGATCGCGCGGCCGCGCGGCCGCGAGCAGCACCTTGCTCACGAGCTCGTCGGAGATGTCGTGCAAGCTGGTCACGGCCAACGCGGTCGGCTTATGCACCAGATCGAAGACGCCATAGCCGAGCGCGGCGACGCCGATGTCGCTCTCGCCGTCGGCCATGCTCACGACCACGACTCGAGAACGCTGCTCGGGCGTCAGCGCGGCCAAGACGCCCAGACCGTCCAGATTCGGCATCACCAAATCGAGCGTGATCACGTCCGGCACGAGCTCGCTGATCTTCTCCAGGGCGTCGATGCCGTCGCGAGCAATACCCACGACCTCGATCAGCGGACTGGTCTGCAGGCTTTCGCGCACGACTTTGCGGGCGAAGGCCGAATCGTCCACGACCAACACGCGAATAGCGCTCATTGCGGCAGCTTTCGGTAAAAGAACGCTCCGCCCTGCTCTTCGCAGGCGAAGGCCACCTTGAAACGCAGCAGGGATTCGGACGCGCCGACCAACAGCTGCCCCTCGGGCGTCAGCTGTTGCCAGAGACGGTCGATCAGCTTTTCGATCGTTTGATCTCGAAAATAGATCAGTACGTTCCTGCAGATGATGATGTCGAACGCGCCGAGCTCGCTGCACTCGCGATCGTCGATCAGGTTGACGCGATGCCAGGCGATGGCTGAAACCAGACGCGGCGCCACCCGCATGCCGTTCTCGTCGCCCTCCAGCCAGCGACCGACCACGCCGGAAGGAAGGGAGCGTAGCGAGCGCCGGCGGTAGATACCGTTCTGCGCCTGAGCCAAGGCACGCGCGCTGATATCGCTGGCCACTAGTGTGACCTGGTCCAAAAGCCCGGCTTCGTCCAGCAGCATGGCCAGCGTCAGCGGCTCTTCGCCCGTCGCACAGGCGGCGCACCAGATGCGTGGCCTGACGCCTCGGCTCAGCAAGCGCGGCACTAGCTCGCCGACCAGCACTTTGAGCGGCGAAAGCTCGCGAAAAAAGTAGGTCTCGTTGACGACCAACGCTTCCGCCAAGAGCGGCAGCTCGGCCTCGGCGCCCGCGTCGTAGCGCAGGAAGTAGTAGTAATCGAGCAAGGACTCGAAGCCGCGCTCCGTCGCCCGACCCGACACACGCTCCGCCAAGAGCTCACATTCTTGCACGTCATAGTGTAGGCCCATGCGCTCCTCGATCAAAGCGCTGAGGATCGCGAACACCTGCGGCGAGAGTGGGAGGCCGGGGCTCATCGGACCAACGACGCGCTGCAGATCCGCCGCACTTCAGCGTCCGGGTCGGACAGTGCCGCGCGCTCGAGTGCTAAGGTGCTGCCTTTGTCGCGCAGCGCGAGCAGCGCCGCGGCCGCAGCGCGACGTGTGGCATCATTGCTCGAGGTCAGCGCGCCGCGAATGGTGACCAGCGACTCCTCGGATTGCGTGCGGGCAAGGCTGGCCACGAGCGCCGCCGCCGCCGCATCATCGGCGTGCTCCAAAGCTGCGGCGATCGCCTGACAGCGATCTGGGGCAGGTTTGGCCAAAGCCCGGATCAACCCCTGATCCGCCGGCGTGTCCAGTAGCAGAGCAATCAGCTCGTTCGTGGCAGCGAGATCCGAACGCGCGGCCAAAAAACCAGTGGCTGCCACGCGCACGCCCTCGTCCGCATCGCGCGTGGCACGCGCGATGGACGGCAGCGCGTCGGGCAGTCCGCTCTCGGCCAACGCCGAGAGCGCGACCAGCCGTGTCGCGGCCTCGGGCGAGGCCAGCGCAGCGAGCAGCTGCGGCAAGGCCTGCGCGCGTTTGGACAGGCCGAGCGCGAGCAAGGCCGCACGATTCAAGTCGGCATCGTCTGCGCCGAGCACCCCACTCAGGATCTCGAATGCGCGTTCACCGCGCAGATGCGCCAGGGCCTCGACCGCGGCAACGCGCACTTGTCCGTGCGCGTCCGCGAGCAGCAACGCGATCTCGTCCGTAGCGGAGTCGTCGCGCAAGCGACCCAGCGCTTGGCAGGCGTAGTAGCGCACCCAAGCGTCGGTGTCGCGCAACGCCAAACGAAGCCGGTCGAGCACGGCTGGTTCGCCGGAGGTGTGCCCCAGCGCTCGCAGCGCGAACGTGCGCGTACGCGCAGACTCGTGCTGGGCAGCTCGAAGCAGCTCGCTCAGTGCCCGTGGATCGTCGATGAAGGCCAAGCCAGCAAGTGCCGCCTCGCCGAGCTTCTCGTCGCCGCCCTGGGACGCTGCCAGCAGCGCGTCCAAGCCTTCGGGGTAACCAAAGTAGCCGATGATGCGCAGAGCCGCGCGCCGCAAGCGCGTATCTGGCGAGGAAGCTGCGGCGAGCGCCAGACGCTGAGTCTCGTCACTGCCCAGCGTTTGGATGGCGGCCAGTGCGGCTTGTGCAACGCGCGGATCGCTGTCGGAAAGCAGCGGAAAAATAGCGGGCACCGCCGCCGGATCCGAGGTGCGGGCGAGCGCGTCGCAGCTCAGCGCGCGCACCGTCGGATCTTCGTCGTCGAGACAGGCAATCAGTGGGTCGCGCGCCGACAGCTTGCCGCCGAGCAATGGCACGAGCAGGCGTCGCTCGTCGCTCGTGCCCCCGCGCAAGGCGACGATCAGTTGTGGCTCGGCGAGCGCGCCCAGTCGCTTGAGCGACGTTGCCGCGCCCTGCGCGACAGCCGGGGCCGCGCGCAGCAAAGCCAGCAAATAAGGCACGGTGCTCTCTTCACCAATCCAAGACAGAATCTGTGTCAGCGCGAGTTGCTCGGCTGGGTCAGCGCGCTTGAGCGCAAGCGCGAGTCGTTCCCTGAGCTCGCTCAGCTTGTCCGAGCTCGACAGCAGGCGCTCGACGGCGGTGCCCGTGCCGAAGCGTTGCTCGACCGTTTCGTGGATGGCAACGAGCGCGAGCGCAATGGCTGCCACGAGACCGCCGCTGGCGCGCGTCAGTTGCGAGATCAGCGCCGGGACCGCGTTCGCATCCCCGAGGCGCCCCAGCGCGCGCACGGCCTCCGAGCCATACAATGGATCGACCGAAAGCGAGAGCAGCGCTGGCAACGCCCGCGGATCGCCGCTCCGACCGAGGATATCGATGGTCGGGAAAGTGCGGAAGAAATTGCGGCTTTCGGCCAAAGCCAGCAAGGATTCGAGGGCATCCTTGCCGCCGATACGGCCCAGCGCCTCGATCGCAGCGAGCGCTACGTTGTCGTCCGCGTGCTGGCTGAGCTCTCTCAGCCGGGGGATCCCGCGCGCGCTCTCGCGCCGACCCAGGATTTGAGCGGCGTCGCAGATCACGGCCACGTTGTCATCGCTGGTGAGCTCCAGCAAAAGCTCGTCGATCGCGTTGCCGGTAGTGGCCAATGCATCGACCAAGCCGGCAATCTTGGCCTCGTCCTCACGGGCGCTGCGCAAGGCCTCGACCAGCACTGGCATCCCCGAAGGCGCAGCCGTAGCCAATGCGGCGACCACCGCGCGGCGCACCGCCCAAGTCGTGTCGACGAGCTCGTCGATCAGCCCTGCCAAGGCAGGCAGACCAGCCTGCGCCATGGCTTGAACCCGTTCCAAGCGTTCGCGTTCGCTCTCGGGAGACGTGCTCGAAGCGGTGCTCATGCCGGGTCCGTTGCGTCGGCGGCGCTCCCGCCGAGTGCCAGCACGGCCTCTGCCTGACTCAGGTTGGCGGCGCGGATCTTGGCGATTTGGCTGGAAAGAGCGTCCATTTCGCGGCCGAAGAGGCTCACCCCTTTGGCCTGTAGGGCGGACGCGGAGACCGTTTCGCGGATCCTGCCGCGCATCTCGTTCACGGAGCTCGCGATCTGTTCGCTGGCGCTGCCCTGCTCGGCATGAGCGTGGCGCAGGGCAGCGATCGACTTGGTTTGCTTGTTGGAAGTTTCCGCCAGCGAGCCGATTGCGTCGCTCTGCTCTTCCAGAGCGCGCGAGGTCTGGCGGGCAATGCGTCGCACGTCGTCCGCACTCTTGGCGATCGAGGCGGCGACTTTGCTCTGCTCGGAAGTGGCGCGGGTGACCTCGGCCGCGGACGTCGCCACCTGCTTGGCGGCTCCTTCCAGCTCTTGACCGGCCTTGCTCTGCTCGAGCAGACCCTTGGCGTTTTGCTGCGCATCCTTGCGAGCCAGCTCCATGGCTTTGGCGATTTCGCTGGCACCCTTGGCTTGCTCGGCCAGGCCGAGCAGGCTGCGTTCCGTGGCGGCGCGCAATTCGTCGGTCTGGCTGGCGATGCTTTTCACCGAGGCGCTCTGTTCGCTCAAACTGGTGAGTGTAGCGTCGGTTTGGCTGCGCATGTTGAGCGCGGCCTTGGACAATTCCGCGGCTGCAGCGGCCTGCTCGGCGGCGCCCAACGACAGCTCTTTGGCATTGCTCGCCAATTGCGTGTTGGCGCGCACCACATCGCGCAGGGCGCGCGCTTGGTCGCCCGAGGCGAGCGTGGTTTGCTTGGCCATCTGCCGCATTTCTCCGGCACTTTGGGCAAGATCTCGCGTGGCTTTGGCCTGTTCGCCGGTGGCGGTGGCGATGATCCGCGATTGCTCGCGGACTTTGCTGGAGGTGTCGGTCAGTGATTTGACGGCCACGACTTGCTCGTTCGCGCTCTCGGCAGCCTCGCGCACGGACTGCCCCAGTTCTTGTACGCCGCCCAAAATGGCAGCCAGCGCGCGTTCGGCGTCCGTGGCCAGTGACGCGCCATCGGCCGCGACGCGCTCGCCGTCGTGCGTGGCCGCGAGCGCCTCGCGCGCCGTGTTCTGCAATGCGCGAATGATCTTGGCGATGTCCGCGCTGGCCGTGGCCGCGCGGTCCGCCAGCGCGCGGATCTCTTCGGCCACGACCGCAAAGCCCCGGCCATGCTCACCGGCGCGCGCGGCTTCGATACTCGCGTTCAGCGAAAGCAAATTCGTGCGATCGGCGATCAAGTTGATGGTCTGCACGAAGTCCCCGATTTCGTCGACCTTTTGACCCATTTCCTTCATGACGCCGGCGGACGAGGTGATCGAGACGCGGATCTTGGCCAAGCCTTCGATCGAGCGACCGACCGTGGTTCCACCGTCGCGCGCGAGCGACGTCACTCGGTCTCCCACCGCGCGCGCTTCTTCACACACGCGCGCGATGCGCCGGGTGGAAGCTTCCATTTGCTGGCTAGCGGCGGCGCTGGCTTCGCCCAGGCCCGCGATGTCCTCCGCCGAGCGCGATACCGCTTGCGCCGACTTGGCCAGCTGTTCGATCGTGGATGCGTTGGCTTCGAGGACGCGCGAGTTCTTTTCCGATGTCGCGGCCACTTCTTCGACCGAAGCGGCCAGCTCCGTGACCGTCGCGGCATTTTCGGCGCTGGCCGTCTCGAGCGCCTTCGAATTGAGCGCGGCGGCCGCGGCGGAGCGGGACACCTCTTCGGTGGTCGTCGCCGTTTCCAGGACCGACGCGGCTAGATTTTGGCCGCGCTCGGCCACGTTGGCGATGCCTTTGGCGATCGCCGCGCTGCTGCTCGCGACCGAGGCGATGCGGGTCGTGACGTCACGGGCGTCGGTCGCAAGCCGTTCGATGCCTTTCGCCATTTCTTCACAGGTCGCGCCGACCTGGGTGATGATCGAGGCGTTGTTCTCCGCCCGCCCGGACATACCCGCCAAGCTTGCGGCCATCTCGGTAGAGGTGGCCAAGAGTTGTTCGCTGGCCGCGGCCAAGTCTTGCGCATTGCCCGTCACGCCGCGGATTGAACGAGCCGATTCTTCGATGGCAGCCGCAGTGCCCTCGGAAGACTCTGCCAGTAGCTGAGTGTCCTTCTTCACCGCGCCGATCGAGCTTGCCACCTCGCGCAGCGCTGCGCTCGATTCCTCGACATCCCCGTGCAGGGTCTGCACGAGCTCGCTCAACCCTTGCTGGGCTCTGACCGCCTTGGCGGTCAGAGCGCCGGTTTCTTCGATCGACGTGGCGATCGACTCGGTCGCAGCGCCGATCTGCTCACCGAGTGCCGCGCGCTCGTTGCCGGCGGCGGCGAGCCTCTGGGTCGAGGCTTCGACGGCTGCGATTTCAGCGCTCGTGCTGCGCAGGGACTGCGCAAGCGCTTCAAGCTGGGAGCTGGTAGCGGGCGCTCGAGCCATCGTCTTCGGGGAGGGCGTTGGGCTGTCGGTCATGGCTATTTTCACCTAAGAGTTTCGGAAGATCGAGCAAGAGCAGGAGGCGATTGCCGAGCGAATGCACCGCCTGTACGAAGCCTGACGAGCGCTCGTTGACGATGCTGGGCGCGGGCTGGTGCTTGTCCACATCCAGCTTCAATACTTCGCGTGCACTGTCCACGCGTAGCGCGACGACACGCCCTGCGGATTCGGTGACGATGATGCGTGTATCCACGCTCAGCTCGGCGCGGGGCAAGCCGAAGCGCGTTCGCAGATCGAGCACGGGAACCACCAGGCCACGCACGGTCACGATGCCGTCGACGTACGCCGGCGCGCCGGGCACGAGCGTGGCGCCCAGGTAGCTCTCCATTTGCAGTACGCTCTCGAACGGTAGCGCATATTCGGCGTTGGCCAGGCTGAACACCACGTGTAATTTCATCGCGTCCTCGCCGCTAGCTGAGCCGTGGACTTCGGATCTTCGGCTGTGGTGAAGTGCGCGAGACTGGCGCTGAGCGCGACCAGATCGAGCACCAGCGTGGGACGCCCATCGCCCAGATCGGTCGCACCCGAGACGCCCGGCGCGCGCACCAAAGCGTCGTTGATCGGACGAATGACCACCTCTTGTTGGCCCAGCATGCGGTCCACTGCGAACGCCACGGGTGCCCCTGCGCGCCGCACCACGATCGCTTTGCCGGCGCCGCTGGGCGTCGCTTTCAACCGAAAAACCTGGGCCAACTGGATCAGGGGCAGCGCCATGCCGCGCCGTGAAATGATGTCCACCGCCGGGCTGCCGTCGTCATTGGCGGGAACCTGGACCAACGCGTTCGCGTCGACCTCGATGATCTCGTCGACCATGGCCACCGGCACGACGAAGCGCTGCTCGCCGCATTCGAACGAGAACGCGTCGACGATCGAGATCGTGAGCGGGACGCGCAAGGTGAAGGTCGTGCCTTGGCCGAACTGACTGTGGACCGAGAGCTCACCGCCGAGCTCGTCCACGACCGTACGCTTCACGATTTCCATGCCCATGCCGCGGCCGCTGGTGGTGGTCACGATCTCGCGCGTGGAGAGCCCGGGAATGCACAGCAAGTCCAACAGGCCAGCGTCGTCACCGGGGGCGGTCCGTCCGGCTTTTCTGGCCACGGCGTCTCGGTCGATGCCGCGCCCGTCGTCGCTGACCGTGATCTCCAGGCGCGAGCTGCCGCGCGCGCCACAGGTGATGCGGAGCAGGCCCTCTTCCGGCTTGCCGCGCCGCAGCCGCTCGTCGGGCGTTTCGATCGCGTGGTCGACGGCGTTGCGCACCAAATGCACGATCACCGGGAACAAGCGCTCGGATACCGATTTGTCGAGCTCCGCGTTGCCGCCTTCCAATTCCAGCCTCACCGAGCGCTGCGTGGCGCGCCGCAGGCCGCGGACCAAGAGTGGGATGCGCTCCAGCAGCTCACTCACGGGCACCATGCGCACGCGTACGATCGCGGCGCGCAAATCGCGCAGCTGGCGCGCGTTGTCTTTCATGATTTCGGACAGCTCGCGAGTGTTCACGCCGCGTTCGGTCAAACTGGCGATCGAGCGAGCCAGGCGATAGCGCGTGACGATCAACGCCGACAGCCCTTCCATCGCGTCGTCCAGGCGATTCACGTCGACGCGCACCACCCCGCGCCGGGAGTGAGTATCGATGGGTGCGTCCTCGGCGCCGTCCAGGCCGTCTTCGGCCGTTGCTAGCAGCTCGGCTTCGGGCCGGCCTTCCGCTGCCTGATGGGCAATGCTGTGCAGGCTCGTGCTGTCCAGGCCGACGGCTTCGGCAATCGCTTCGTCACTCGCACCGCTCAGTAAGATCAGGATGAAGCACAAGCCTCCTGGCGCTGCCGGGCTGATGGGCACCGAGCGCGGCAATACGCGCACGATGTCGGCGACCTTGGTCATGCGTTCGCGCACGGAGTTGATGGTCAAGCCTTGCGCAGCGCGCTCCGGAGAGGGGCTGAACTCGGCGCGCAGCGCGCGCTGGCCAGCAGCAACACCGCGCAAAAGTTGATCGACCTCGAAGGGCGCAAGCTTTTCTAGGATGCCCGGCTCGAGATCCAATACCGTCTCGGCCGAGCGCGCCACGGGTGCTGCGCCGAGGCCCAACGAATCGAGCGCTACCAGCAGCTCCTCCGAGGGCGCGGCGGCGGAGTCGCCGCGGCCGAGCGCGGTGATGCGCTGCTCGATCGCACGCACGCCTCTGAGCAGCGCGTCGATCGCGGACAGGGGCAGGGCGCCGCCCGAGCGATCGGAGTCGCGCAGGAAGTTCTCCATGCGATGAGCAATGGCCACGACCGGCTCGACGCCGACCATCGCGGACAAGCCCTTGATGGTGTGCAGCGAGCGGAAGGTTTCGCGGACTGCGCGCGGATTGGTTTCGCCGCTGCGCTGCGAGCTCTCGATGGCGAGCAACTGCGCATTGGCGACCGTCAGATGTTCTTCGGCCTCGACGAGGTAGGCGGCGACGAATTCCTGGAGGTCGGCCGGCCCTGTCACGCGACATGCTCCGCGCGATCTACGAGGATTGCGCGGACTTCGGCGATGATCGAATCCGGGGTGAAGGGCTTCGCCAAAAAGGCGGTTGCGCCGGCTCGCAGCACGCGCTCCCGTGATTGGTCGTCACCGCGGGTGGTCACGATCAAGACAGGTAGGGCGCGCAGCGTGTCTTGGGCACGGACGAACTCGAGCACCTCGAGGCCGCCGATGTCGGGCATGTTGAGGTCGAGCACCAACAAGTCGAACGAGGCCAGCGACAAGCGTTCGATGGCCTCGAGCCCGCTCGAGGCATGCGCGAAGCTGGTATCCGGTATCGCACGCAGGCAGGCGACAATCATGTCTCGCATGACCTTGCTGTCGTCGACCACCAGGATCTCGGTCATTTGCGCACCGTGAGCGACGCTATGGCGTGGTGCGTGCCCCGTCAAGCTCAGCCCGCGGACACGGATGCCTCCTTGGCCGACGCAATCAGCCCGCGAGCAAACTCCCAGATTGAGGCGCAATGCCACAACGATTGCCTCAATTTGAGTGCTGGCCGTGACTAAGTTTGGATTATCGTGCAAGGAGAGAGTACGCCGTTGCTGTCAACTCCAGTTCCGCCATGAATCCATTGGATGCCCGTCCGTCGTACCCCAGCATGCCCGGGCGCGCTCGGATTTGGTTGGTGGACGACAGCGCACTGGAGCGGGAAATGGCGCGCCGTCTGCTTGCCGAGCAGTACGACGTCGAGGTCTTCGTCGACGGGCCGCCGGTGCTCGAGCGCCTCGCCGGCGGTGAACGGCCGGACGTGCTCGTGCTCGATTGGCACATGCCGCAAATGTCAGGCCTCGAGCTGTGTCGCTTCCTGCGTGAACGCTTCGACGAAGCCAGTCTACCGATCTTGGTGCTGACCGCGACCGGCGGACAAGACGATTTGCTGGAAGGTCTGGCCGCGGGCGCGAACGACTTCGTGACCAAGGCCTTCGACCCGGCGGAGCTGCTGGCGCGCGTCGGCACCTTGGCGCGTGCGCGGCTGCTGCACGACAGCCTGAAGAAGACCGAGCTTGCCACGCGCCGCGCACGCGAAGCAGCCGACGAAGCCAATCGCGCCAAAGACGTGTTTTTGGCGACCGTTTCCCACGAGCTACGCACGCCGTTGAATTCGATTTTGGGCTGGGCGCGACTGCTCAGTGAGGGCACGCTCGACCGCGAGACGCTTGCGCGCGGGCTTGCCACGATTCAGCGCAATGCGCAGATCCAAGTCCAGCTGATCGAGGACATCCTCGACACGACCCGCGCCATTTCGGGCAAGCTGCATTTGGAGCTGACCACCTTCGATTTGCGTCAAGTAGCGCGCGCGGTGTTCGACGCGGCCAAACCGTCGGCAGATGCCAAACGGCTCGATCTGCAATTGAGCGCGCCCGAAGACGCGCTGCGGGTTCGCGGTGATATCGATCGCCTGCAACAAGCGTTGGGCAATTTGCTGACGAACGCCGTCAAGTTCACGCCTGCGGGCGGCAATATCCGGGTCGAGCTGTCACGCGGCGAGCAGTCGCTGAGTTTCTCCGTTCACGATACCGGCAAGGGCATCGCCAAACAATTTCTGCCGCACGTGTTCGATCGCTTTCGGCAAGAGGACGACACTGCCACACGCCGGCATTCCGGGCTCGGCCTCGGGCTGGCCTTGGTGCGACACATCGTGGCCGCGCACGGCGGGTCCGTGAGCGCCCAGAGCGAGGGCGAAGGGCGCGGCGCGTCGTTCTCGATTACGCTGCCCAGCGACGACCAGCGCAGTTCTCGCAGCGGCGAGAGCAATCGACCGAGCCCGCCACCGGTGGTCGATCACGGACTACCCGTGGGGCGCTTGTCCAACGTCAGCATCTTGGTCGTCGAAGACGACGAAGATGCGCGTGATTTGCTGGTCACCGTGCTCACGCAGCAGGGCGCCAAGGTCAGCCAAGCGGGCACTGCCAGCGAGGCGCTGGCGCTTGTCGGACAATCGGTACCAGACGTAGTGCTGAGCGACATCGGCTTGCCTGGGGAAGATGGCTATGAGCTGATACGTGCCATTCGCCTGCGAGGGCTCGCGGCGGACCTGTTGCCCGCCATCGCGCTCACCGCTTACTCGCGCCGCGAAGATCAACGACTGGCCTTGCAAGCGGGTTTTCAAGCGCACGTGGCCAAGCCCGTGGAGCCAGCCATCTTGGTCGCGGCAGTCGCCGATGTGGTGCTCTCGCGCCGTCGCCGCTAGGCCAAAGCCAGGCTCGGAACACAGGTGTTCCTCAGCGTGCCCGAGCTACTCAATCGTTTCGGGCGTCGCATCGCGCTGCTCGATGCGCTCGAGATAGAATATCCCGTCGGTCGTGGCGGCACGCGCTTCCGGGCTCGTTTGGCCAGCGATGCGTTGGAAGGCCTGGACACGGCTCGGCTGCGCTATTTCTTGATCGAGGACGCTCACGGACGACGCTTCCCCGCCATGATCGACCAGCTGGACCGCTGCCCGGAGGACGCCCGCATCACGTCGATCGGCGGCGTGGTCGTTGCAGGTGGCTGAAGGGATGAAGGGCTATACGACTCAGAAAGAGACCGAGCGAGCGATGAGTGAGACTGAGGCGAAAACGGGACCAAAGCGCAGTCCGGGCTTCGTGCGCGTCCGTGGCGCGCGTGAGCACAACCTGAAGAACGTCGACCTCGAGCTGCCGCGCGACAGTTTGGTGGTTTTTACCGGCGTTTCTGGCTCGGGCAAGTCGTCCTTGGCGTTCGGCACCCTGTATGCCGAGGCACAACGCCGCTACCTGGAGTCGGTCTCGCCCTATGCGCGGCGTCTCTTTCATCAAATGGAAGTGCCGGCAGTGGACGAGATCGACGGCTTGCCGCCCGCCGTTGCCCTACAGCAACAACGAGGTACTCCGACCACTCGCTCCTCGGTGGGCAGCGTCACCACGCTCTCCAACCTGCTGCGGATGCTGTATTCGCGAGCGGGTCACTATCCGAGCAATCAACCGCTCTTGTACGCCGAGTCATTTTCGAGCAACACGCCCGACGGAGCGTGCCCCACCTGTCACGGTCTCGGTCGCATCTACGAGGTGACGGAGGCGTCGCTGGTTCCGGACCCGTCGCTGACCATTCGTGAGCGCGCCGTGGCGGCCTGGCCCACGGCTTGGCAGGGCCAGAACCTGCGCGACATTCTGACCACACTCGGTCACGACGTGGACGTGCCTTGGCGCGATTTGCCGAAGAAGCTCAGGCATTGGATCCTGTTTACCGACGAACAGCCGACGGTGCCCGTGTATGCCGGCTTCGACCTGGCCGAAGTGAAACGAGCACTGAAGCGCAAGGAAGAGCCGAGCTATCAGGGCACGTTCACCAGCGCACGCCGCCACGTGCTTCACACCTTCGCTACCACGCACAGCGCGCTGATGAAACGCCGCGTCGCCGCATACTTGCTGAGCACGGAGTGCAGCGAGTGTGGCGGCAAGCGGCTTCGCCGTGAGGCGCTGAGCGTCACCTTTGCCGGTCGGGACATCGCCGAGCTCTCGCAACTGCCGCTGAAACAGCTGGCCAGCACGCTGCGTCCGTACGCGGACGGCTCGGCCAAGTCGCTTCCGGGGCTCGAGCGCGAACACCCTGAAAAGGTAATCGTGACCCGCCGCATCGCCGAAGACATGTGCGCACGCCTGTCGGTGCTGCTCGATCTCGGCCTGGGCTACCTGAGCCTGTCGCGGAGCACGCCCACGCTCTCGCCCGGCGAGCTGCAGCGGCTGCGGCTGGCAACCCAGGTCCGCTCCAATTTGTTTGGTGTGGTGTACGTGCTCGATGAGCCGTCTGCCGGTCTGCATCCTGCGGATACCGAGGCGCTCCTGCGCGCGTTGGATGGGCTAAAAGCCGCTGGAAATTCGCTGTTCGTGGTCGAGCACGAGCTATCTGTGATGCGCCACGCGGATTGGCTGGTCGACGTCGGTCCGGGCGCGGGCCAGTTTGGCGGGGAGGTTCTGTACAGCGGTCCACTCGCGGGCCTAGAGGGCGTTGCGCGCTCGGTGACGCGCCAGTACTTGTTCCAGAACGAGCCCCGACCCCCGCGCGCGCCGCGCTCGAAAAGCGGCTCGCTTCGGCTGACTGGCGTCACACGCAACAACCTTCGCCGTTTGAGCGTGGAATTCCCGCTCGGTGTGTTGACGAGCGTCACGGGCGTTTCGGGATCCGGGAAGTCGACGCTCGTGAGTCAGGTGTTGGTTGCGCTGCTCGCCCGCGAGCTCGGCGAGCAGTTGCCAGAGGTGGAAGCCGACGGCGAGGCGCTGGAACGCACGGCCGAGCCGGAGCTCGTGGGCAGGATCGCGGACGGGATGGCCGGAGTGAGGCGACTGGTGCAGGTGGACCAACGCCCGATCGGGCGCACGCCGCGCTCGAATCTGGCGACCTACACCGGCTTGTTCGATCAGGTTCGAAGGCTGTTCGCCAGCACGAAAATGGCCAAATCGCGACGCTACGACGCGGGTCGCTTCTCGTTCAACGTGGCCAAGGGCCGCTGTCCAACCTGTGAGGGCGAAGGCTCGGTGATGGTGGAGTTGCTCTTTCTCCCCAGCGTCTACGCACCGTGCTCCGTGTGTCATGGCGCCCGCTACAACCAGAAAACGCTGGAAGTGACCTACCGCAGTCAGAACATTGCCCAAGTCTTGGGTCTCACGGTCGACGCCGCTTGGCAGTTCTTCGTCGACGAGGCGCCGATCCGGCGCACGCTCGAGGTGCTGCGCGAGGTCGGGCTCGGCTACCTGAGGCTCGGCCAACCCGCGACGGAGTTGTCCGGTGGCGAGGCGCAACGCATCAAGCTTGCGACCGAGCTTCAGCGCACGCAACGTGCCGGCACCGTGTACGTGCTAGACGAACCGACGACGGGGCTGCACCCAGCCGACGTCGAACGCTTGCTCGGGCAGCTCGAACGGCTCGTCGCGTCCGGCGCGACGGTGGTCGTGGTCGAGCATGATTTGAGCGTGATCGCCGGGAGCGACTGGGTGATCGACATCGGCCCGGGCGCAGGCGACGAAGGCGGAAGAATCGTGGCCGCCGGCACCCCGGCCGAGGTCGCGCGCTGCGCCGAGAGCCGCACGGCCCGCTATCTCAGCCGCTTCCTCGCCGACTTGCCCGCTCGAGCGACCGCGCGCGCGCGCGCCCTGCCGCGCGCCGCCGGGACGGACTGAGCGCGGTGTCGAGCCATCCCGTCTGCGCATGGGGCAAAAAAGAAGCCACCCCAGGCGTTGCCCTGCCTGGCATCGTCATTGCAGGTTGGGAGCTCATGCCTCGAGCGGGATACATCCAGGGGACGGCGATGAACGAGCCAAGCGAGCTCTTTTTGGAGCTGTCGCACGTGGGCGGTCAGCTGCATGCTTGCTCGGACCCTCAGACGGCCCCGCTGCTGATCGACGAGCTGGTCGACATCGCCCGACAACTCGCGGTTCCCACCGACCATCGTCGCGATGATGCCCCGGTGTTCTTGGGCGAGCCCGACAAAATCCGCACGGCAACTTGGACTCAGTGTGGCGGGCTCTTGTATGCGCTGAGCCACGACCCTCCGCGTAACCTGCTGCAGGTCGCAACAGGCGTCGCGCAGCGACTCGTCCGCCTCTTGCCTCAGCAACGGTGAGAGCGACGCTGTCGCTACGTCGCGCCCAGCTTGCGCCCGAGATCCGTGTCGGTAACGTCACTGATCACGCTGCGCGCCAGGAGCTCGAGATCGACCGGTTTGACCAGGTGCAGGTCGAAGCCTGCATTTTTGCTGCGGGCCAGGACCGCTTCACCGGAGTAACCCGTAACTGCGATCAGCTTGCAGTTGGCCAGACCCTCGCACTTTCGCAACAGCTGAGCGAGCTCGTACCCGGACATGTCGGGCAATCCGACGTCGAGAATGGCCACTTCTGGCCGAAACGTTGCGGCCGCGGCGACTGCCTGGCTGGCGCTGTTCACGCTGAGCACGTGATGGCCGCGCATCTCGAGTAGTTGCACTAACAGATCCGCTGAGTCAGCGTCGTCGTCCACGATCAAGACGCGCCGTTGCAGCGCTGTCTCTCTCAAGCCCGATGCCGGTCCCTGTGAACGCATGGGGCGTAAGATGCGCGTGCTTGGGCGAGTCGTAAAGTGGCAATTCACTTCGTCCGAAGCCATTTTTCCTCTCCACCGAGGCGAATATGCACAGCCCCTGACGAGCGAATTCCGCCAGTCAGCAAAGCCTGTAAACGCGGTCGCTTAGCGAGCGACCAGCCAGGCCGAGCGTGGCTAAACGCGACTCCCTTGGGCGGCTTCGATCTGGGAATTGGAGGGGTTAGCGGGCGCGGCGCGCCAGAGGGCGTCGCAAAGCTCCCGGGTTCGGACTGAGCCGTGTGCGAACGGCCGCGACAGCGTCACTCGAGCGACAAGCCCGGCGGAATCAGCTCGCACGGCAGCCTGCCCGCGGGAGGACGCGGCAATTGCTCGGGAAGCTCGAGGCAGGCGCGCAGCGCGCCCCCCGCTTTCGCTCCCGAACCGTCGCCAGCATCCGAGCAAGCGGCGAGGCCCAGCGAGACGATGCCGAGCAATAGGCAGCTCACACAAGACATCAATACTTCACCCAAATCTGAGCGCCTTCCGCCAGAGAAGTCAGCGCGGAGACGCCGCTAGTTGCGCCGATCAGCTCGCTGGTCGCAGGGTTGACGCTGAAGGCCTGGTTGCCGGACCACACGATTTGCGCGTCGCCGAAGAAGCGCACGAGATCGTCGACCGGGGTGGCCAGCGTGAACTTGTTCCAGCCGGGAAGTCGCGCTGGTACGAGGTTGAGCGCGGGAGCGGGCTCGATCGCGCTGTCCGCAGCGTCGTTGATCCCCACCCAATCGACGATGGTTTCGCTGCCGTCAGCGGCGCGGCAGGTTTGGTGCGCTGGGAGGTAGACCGTGGTGAACGGTCGATCGGGTGGCTTGAGGCGCACGACGAGCTTGTAATACTGGGTATCAGCGGGGAGAACGCTGGCATCGCTCTTGGTCCAAGTGACCGCGACGACCGTGCCAGCGGCATCGGTCTCGACATCGACTTGGCCGAAATCACTGGTCTCCGGGCGAACCGAGGTCACGCCAGCCGGGATCTCGACCTGCACGCGGTAGGTGTCGGCCTCTGCGCAACCGTGGCCGACGCCGAAGCTCACTTCCTGCGAAGTGTTGGCGAATGCCGGCCCAGAAGCGATCGAAACGTGTGCTTGGGCCGTGGCTGAGACCAGCGCCGCGAAGCCGAAAAAAGTGACGCTCAGAATCGTGTGCTGCATCTTGTGGGGGGCTCCTGGGGCCTGGCTAGCGCGGCCCGCCCCCTAGGTACATGCGGCAAATGTTCGCAGCTCGGGCTTTTGCGCGTGCGCTTGCGGCAAGGCACGCTACGAAAGCTCATTCCGGAATGCCTGTCCTGAGGTTGATTCGAGCTTTCGCCCTCGCCCTCTCCCTACTCGTAGTGACGGCCTGTGGCAGTGGCGAAGCAAGCAACGACCAGGCGGCACAAGCCGTGTGCGCCCCGATCGCGCCCACGGAATGCCCGGAATCCGCACCACACTATCCGGACGTCGCGCCGATTTTCGCTCGGCGTTGCGCGTCCTGCCATACCGGGATCGGAGACGCCCCGTGGCCGCTCGACAACTACGAGCACGTCGTCGACTGGGCGTCGTTCATTCGTGACGAGCTGCTGCGTTGCTCGATGCCACCGAGCGATTCCGACGTCTCGATGAAGCCGGACGAGCGTGACGAAATCCTGGTCTGGCTTCGCTGCGGCTACCCGAAGTGACCCACCCGCTGGTGCCTGCACGCACGGCTCAGCTGAGCTTCTTCGTGGCAGGCGGCGGGTGTGCCGCGCGTAGACGGCGAGCGGCGGCGACCATGTTCTCGAGCGCTGGCAGCACCTCCGCCCAAGTTCGAGTTTTGAGGCCGCAGTCGGGATTGACCCACAAGCGCGTGCTCGGAATTCGCTCGGCGGCCCGCTTCATCAGCTCGACGATTTGCTGTTCGCTGGGCACATTCGGGGAGTGGATGTCGTACACCCCCGGGCCGATCTGGTTCGGATATTCGAAGCGATCGAACGCGTCCAGCAGCTCCATGTTCGAACGCGACGTCTCGATGGTGATGACGTCCGCATCCATGGCGGCGATCGACTCGATGATGTCGTTGAACTCCGAGTAGCACATGTGCGTGTGGATTTGCGTCTCGTCGGCCACTCCGGCGCAGGCAATGCGGAAGGCATTGACGGCCCAGCTCAGGTAGCCCTGCCATTCCGAGCGGCGCAGTGGCAAGCCCTCGCGTAGCGCGGCTTCGTCGATTTGAATGATGCGCACGCCTGCACGCTCGAGATCTTGCACTTCCTCGCGGATCGCCAGCGCGAGCTGATAGCAAGAGACCGAGCGCGGTTGATCGTCGCGTACGAAAGACCAATTGAGAATCGTGACCGGCCCGGTCAGCATGCCCTTCATCGGCTTCTGAGTCAGCGACTGCGCGTAGCGGGTCCACTCCACTGTCATCGGCTTGGGGCGACTGATGTCACCGAACAAGATCGGAGGTTTCACGCAGCGCGAGCCGTACGACTGAACCCAACCGAATTCACTGAAAGCGTAGCCGTCGAGTTGCTCGCCGAAATATTCGACCATGTCGTTGCGCTCGGCCTCGCCATGCACGAGCACGTCGAGCCCGAGCTGCTCTTGCTCACGCACGGCGCGCGCGATTTCCTGGCGTATGCGCGCCTGGTAAGCAGCGAAATCGAGCTTGCCCTCGCGAAAATCGCGGCGATACTTGCGGATCTCGGCCGTCTGCGGAAATGAGCCGATGGTCGTGGTCGGAAACTGGGGCAAGTCGAACGCGCGCGCTTGCACCGCTGCTCGCGCGTCGTAGGCAGATTTACGATTGCCTAGGCCGGGTGTCAGGTTCGCGATCGACGCCTGCACGTGCGGGTCGTTGACTCGGCTCGACTTGCGGCGGCTAGCTAGGCTGCGGGCGTTTTCGGCCAAGGCCTCTTTTACGGCGGCGCGCCCCTGGCTCAGGGCAGTGCCGAGCACGCTCACCTCTGCCAGCTTTTGCTGAGCGAAAGACAGCCAGGACAGCAGCTCCGCGTCCAGCTTGTGCTCGCTCGAAAGGTCGACGGGCACGTGCAGCAGCGAGCATGAGGGCGCGAGCCACAAGCGATCGCTCAGCTGCTGCTGGATGGGCTCCAAGTAGTCCAAGGCCTTGCCGAGGTCGGTTTTCCAAATGTTGCGGCCGCTCACCACACCCAGCGAAAGCACGCGCCCTGGGGGCAACGCCCGCAGTAGGCGGTCGACTTCGGCGCGAGCCGCGACCGCATCCAGGTGAATGCCGTCGACCGGCAGCTTCAGCGCCAGCTCCAAGTTCTCGGAAAGTCCGCCGAAATACGTGGTGAGCAGCAGCTTGCTGCCTGCGCCTTCGAGCCCCGCGTACGCGCTGCGGTAGGCCTGCTGCCAGTCGGGGGCGAGCTCGGTCACCAGCGCGGGCTCGTCGATTTGCACCCACTCTGCACCCTCGCGGGCGAGCAGCTGCAAAAGCTCGCGGTAGACCGGCAGTAGTTTGGGTAAGAGTGAAAGGCGAGAGCAGCCGTCTTTGCTCTTGCCGAGCCACAAATAAGTGATTGGCCCGATCAGCACCGGCTTGAAGGCGACCGCTGCCTGGCGAGCCTCGGCGAGCTGCGTGAGCAGCCGTGAGGCATCGAGGCGAAACGATGTCTGCGACGAAAGCTCGGGCACGATGTAGTGGTAGTTGGTATCGAACCACTTGGTCATTTCGCCCGCGGCCACGCCGGCGCCAAGATCGCCGGCAGCGCGCCCGCGAGCGACGCGGAAATAGGCGTCGAGCGGCTGAGAGCTCAGGGCCGCGCGCTCGGGCACGTTCCCGAGCAGAAAGCTGGTGTCGAGCACGTGATCGTAAAGCGAAAAGTCACCGACTGGGACCCGGTCGAGGCCGGCCTGGCGTTGCCAGTTCTGTTGGCGCAGCTGGGACGCGAGCTGCTCCAATTCGGCGTGCGCCAATAGGCCTTTCCAATGCTGCTCCTCGGCAAACTTGAGCTCGCGCTGAGCGCCGATACGGGGAAATCCGAGATTGTGGGTGCGGGCCATGACTTTCGGCTCCTTGCCGGTGTTGTGGATGAACCCTACAGTCCCCGAACCATGAGGAATAATGGTCTCTTCTCATGGACCAATGATTGGAATTCATGAATGTCCATCCTCGAGCGCGCACACCTCGACTTGCTGCGTGAAGTCGAACGACAGGGTTCGCTCACGGCTGCGGCCAAGAGCCTCGGTCTCACTCAATCTGCGTTGAGCCACACGGTGCGCAAGCTCGAGCAACAGCTGGGCATTGCCATTTGGGAGCGTGAGGGCCGGGGCCTGCGTTTGACGCATGCCGGCCGCTACTTGATGGCGCTCTCGAAACGGCTACTGCCCCAGCTCGAGCACGCCGAACACGTGCTTTCGCAATTCGCGCACGGCGAGCGCGGCACGCTGCGCATCGGGATGGAGTGCCATCCTTGCTACCAGTGGCTGCTGAAGGTCGTCGAGCCCTACCTGCAAGCCTTTCCAGACGTCGATCTCGACGTGAAGCAGAGGTTTCAGTTCGGCGGTATTGGAGCGTTGTTCGGCCACGAAATCGACATGCTGGTCACTCCCGACCCGTTGCGCCGCAAGGGGCTGCACTTCGAACCGGTGTTCGACTACGAGCAGGTGTTGGTCGTCGCGGAAGCGCATGCCTTCGCGGGGCGCGCCTACGTCAGCCCGGCCGAGCTCGAGCAAGAAACGTTGATCACCTATCCGGTAGAAATCGAGCGGCTCGACGTGTACAGCCAATTTCTGTTGCCCGCCGGCTCGGTGCCGAAAAGCCACAAGACCATAGAAACCACCGACATCATGCTGCAAATGGTGGCAAGCGGACGGGGGGTCGCGGCCTTGCCGAAGTGGCTCGTGGCCGAGTATCAGCAGCAGATGCGCATCGTCCCCGTTCGGCTCGGACGTCACGGCATTGCCAAGCAGATCTTTTTGGGCGTACGCGTCGCCGACACCGAAATCGACTACATCTCCGCGTTCGTGAAGCTCGCTCGCGGCGAGAAGCGCCGCGCATCGTCACGCTGATGCTCGCCCCTTTGCCGTTGCTCGCTCGCCAGGCTAGAGGGGAACGACATGTCACGAAGTCCACGGATTGTATCGCTCTTGCCGTCCGCCACGGAGATCGTGTGCGCGCTGGGCGCGGCGGAGAGCCTGGTTGGCATCTCTCACGAGTGCGACTTCCCCGAAGCGATTCGAGACCGACCCGTGCTCACGCGCTCGCGCATCGATGTGCTTGGGTCGAGCCGCGCGATCGACGACGCGGTGCGAGCGGTCATCCGTGACGCCCTGAGCATCTACGCCGTCGACGAACCAAGGCTCGCCGCGCTCGAGCCCGACATCATCGTCACGCAAGACCTGTGCGAGGTGTGCGCGGTCTCCCTCGACGACGTGCGGGCCGCACTGTCGCGGCTCGTTCAGCGCGAGCGCATTCGTATCGTGAGTCTGCGGCCGACACGCCTGGCACACGTCTTGTCGGACATCAGGCACGTTGCGGCCGAAATCGGGCGTGAACCGGCCGGGGAAGCCCTGCACGAGGCGTTGACCGAGCGGATGCAGGAGATTGCCAGGCGAGCGGCGGCTGCGTCTACCCGGCCCAGGGTCGTGTCGCTCGAGTGGCTCGATCCGTTGATGCTCGGCGGCACGTGGATGCCGGAGCTGATCGAGCTTGCCGCTGGCGTGGCGGTGGGCGCGAGCGCGGGGCGGCCCGCGCCCACGCTGGCAGCGCGCGACCTCGCGGAGCTTCGTCCCGACGTGGTCGTGCTGAAACCGTGCGGGTTTGCGCTCGAACGCACGCTCGCCGAGCGTGACGTGATCGAGCGCAACGTGCTTGCCGTGGTCGGAGCGACCGCGCGCGTCTATGTCAGCGATGGCAACGCTTTCTTCAACCGGCCAGGGCCACGTCTCGTCGAGTCGCTCGAGATCATGGCGGCCTGCGTGCACCCAGAGCTATTCCCCGACTTGCTCGCCGCCCACGCCAACGTCATCCGGAGGTTGAGCTGATGCTCGCTCGAGCTGACAGAGTCTGGGGCGCTGAGGCTCAGATGTACTGCGCGAAGCCGTGCTTGTGCGCCGCCTTGTAGCTTCGATACACGCGACAGGCAGGATACAGCACGGCCACCACGCAGGCAGCACCCAGGAATGTCGCGCCCAGACCGAGCTTGCCCTCGACGCCGAGCAGGTGCGCGCTCTTCACGAGCAGTGGGAAGTGGAGCAGGTAAAAGAACATCGGGGTTTGCCCGAGGACCAGCAGCAGATTGGAGGGTTTCGGTGGAAAGCGCCGTGAGATCGCGAACAGAGCGGCCAGGCAGCAGAAGCAGAGCCCGAGCTCGAGCGTGATGTACGACAGGCTTGGCGGGTATTTGCTGACGTGCAGCCATTGCACGAGCGAGTGGTCAGCTCGATGGAGCGCCATGTTGCCGTAGCCGTCGAAACCACGGACCCACGCAAAGCCCAGCAGGAGCAGGCTCCCGGCCGCGAGCAGCTCGCGGCTCGAGCGAGTGGGTAGTCTTGGCCTGCGCAGCAGATACTGACCGAAACCGTGACCCAGTAGCATCAGCGCCAGCCAATGCAGCGTCGGGTAGCCAATCACCAGGGGTTTGGGTTGCCCCGGCAAGAAAAGCAGCATGGCCCACAGCGGTGGTCGTGCGCCGAATCTTTCGCGCAATAGATCGCAGGCGGCCTCGAGCAGCAGCAGCAACGCGATGGACACACCGAGAGCAAGCACGTTCGGCAGACGGCGGAGCGGAATCATGAGCAGGTAGCTCGTGCCAATCGCGTACAAGACCTGGAATAGGAACATGCCCTTGGGCATGACGAAGTACGAAATCCACAGCTCGAAGCCGGCAATGATCAGGCCGCGGACGAGCAGGTAACGATCGATGAAAAGCTCGCTCTGCCCCTGAGATTGCAGCTTTTTGACGGTGAACGCCAGACCGGTGCCGGCCAAGAATAGAAATGTGGGCGCGCACAGATGCGTGATCCAGCGCACCAAGAATTGCGCCGTGGGGAGCTCCGCGCCCGGGCGATAGAAGGCGACGCTGTCGGTGAACACGCGCCCGGCATTGAAAGCGTCGGAGCTGTGATCGATGGCCATCAGCACCATCACCAAGCCGCGCATCAAGTCGAGCGCGACCAGGCGTTGCGGGGGCGGAGGCGCGATTGCCGCGGCGCCCGCAGCTTCTCGGCTCATGGCTGAGCGCCTGCTGCCGGAAGCGTGCGCCAGTCGCCCGGGCGATCGGCGACCACGAAGGAAAACGTGGCCAGGGCGGCCACGGCCTTTTGCAGGTGCTCGGGTTCGATTTTGTCGAGCGTATCGGCGGCCGAGTGATGCACGTCGAAGTAGTGCTCCATGTCGAGCAGTACGCCAAACAGCGGGACTCCCGCGGCTTTCAGCGGCTGCACGTCCTCTCCGGAATAGCCCGCGAGCATCTGTTCGGCGCCGATCGGTGCAAGCAGCGCGGTGTACTGTCGGGCTTCGCCCAGGTAGGGCTGATCACCCTCGGTCATGAAGCCGAGCGGAGTGCCGGCGCCCGCGTCCATTTCGAAGGCGGCCACGTGCTGCCCGAGCTCGCTTTCGTGCGCCTTGGCGTATTGCGTCCCGCCGCGACGGCCGTTTTCCTCGTTGGTGAACAGCACCGCGCGCAGGGTCCGGCGCGGGATCAAGCCCAGCGTGCGCAGCGTGGTCAACGTTTGCATCACGGTCACCACGCCCGCGCCGTCGTCTTGCGCGCCTTGACCGACGTCCCACGAGTCCAAGTGTGCGCCTATCAGTACGATTTCATGCGGCCGCTCGCGACCGCAGAGCTCGCCGATCACGTTGGCAGAGTCGGCATCCGGCAAGGTTTGCGGTCGCAGCGTGAGATGAACCTTGAATTTGTCGCCACGCTTTGCCAAGCGGTGCAAGAGCTCGGCGTCTTCGACCGAAAGCGAGGCCGCTGGAATGTTTTGCGACTTTCCCTCGAGTAAGCGCAGCGATCCGGTGTGCGGCACACCGAGGCTGCGAGTCGTGAGTGAGCGCACCAGTACGGCGACGGCACCGAGCGGGGCTGCGCGCGCCGCGCCCGTCACGCGGTAGCCAATTGCTTCACCGTAGGCGAGCCCCGGGTTGCCTGTCCTTGACATGGGATGATCGAAGAGCACGATCTTTCCCTTCACTTCGGCTTTGCGCGCTTCGAGCTCGTCGAACGAGCTGACCACCAGCAGTTCCGCGGTCAGCCCGCTGGGAGGCGTCGCCACACTGCCACCCAGGGTCGAGACTGACAGCTCGCGCGCAATCGGCGTCAGGAGCGTCGCCGATTGCGCGCCCCGAACCCAATGCGGTACGCGCACCGGTTCCAACGCGACGTGCTCGTGCCCATCGGCAATCAGGGTATCCTTGGCCCAGGTCACTGCCCGCTCCAGCGCGGCCGAGCCGCTCAGGCGTGCGCCGATCCGATCGGTGAGGTAGCTCAACTTCCGAAATGCGCCGTCGCTGGCCAAGCTGGCTTCTCGGATGCGCCGCGCGGTATCGGCGTAGTCGGCCGCGGCAGGGCTCAGGCTGGGCGCAGCCGGCTTGGCCGAGTCGCGCTGGGCTGATGAAGCCGCGCTGGCTGACGGCAAGGGCGTGCTCGGCGGCCCTGCCGACGGTGCCGTGGCGCCCGCCTGCGGCGGGGATTGGGTTCTGACGCAGCTCCACAGGGCGAGCACGGCGAGGATTGCGATTCGAAGGGCGTTTCTAGGAATCGGCACTGCCGCAAGCTACCGGTGTCCCTCCGCCACGACAAGGTGACAGGCGACGACGTCAGTACTTGACCGTGTTACGCCCCGCATCTTTGGCAGCGTACATGCGCTGATCGGCGCGCTCGAACAGGCGTACTTCGTTTTCGTCGGCGTGGCTGTACTCGGCACAGCCGATGCTGACCGTGACTTGCAGCTGCGCTTCGCGATAGCTGACGACCAGCTCGGCGATGGCTCGGCGAATGCGCTCGGCAATGGCCACGGCGTCTTCGAGCTTGGTTTCCAGCAGTACCACGATGAATTCCTCGCCGCCGTAGCGGGCGGCGAGGTCATCGGAATGCAGGCACGACAGCACGTTGCTGGCGACTGCGCGCAGCGTGACGTCACCGACCTGGTGCCCGTAGTGATCGTTGACCTGTTTGAAGTGATCGATGTCGATCATCAGGATCGAAAAGCTGCGATTGTAGCGTCGAGCGCGGGAGAACTCGCGTGCGAGCTCGTCGGCGAGGTGGCGCTTGCTGCGCAGGCCGGTGAGTGCGTCCGTGGTCGCGTTCGAGAAAATCTGCTCGTGCAGCGCGGCTTCCAGATCCGTCGCGCTCAGGTACTTGAAGATGGTCGAGCCGACTTGGATGCGGTCACCGGTGCGCAGCTCGGCGATGCCGCTCAGCTCGGCATCGTTGAGCAGGGTGCCGTTGGTCGAGCCCACGTCCATCAACACCAAGCGGTCCGAATGCTTTTCGATGCGCGCGTGACGGCGCGAAACGCCGTCGTCGGCCAAAACGAGCTCGTTGTTCGGGTCGCGCCCCAGCCGGAGCGGCAGCCGATCGAGCTTGATGCAACGACCGGCTCCGCCGTCGCGTTGGTAGACGACCACCAGGCAGTCGTTGCTGGCGGGCGCGAAGGGAATGGGCTGAGCGACATCGCTCACCGCCGTGTCCTCGTCCCGGCTCGCCATGCGGGAAATAGTGTGCCCGAACATCCGTGCAGGCAAGAACTCTGTACTAATGAAACTCGAACGGAATCGAGTGTGCGACGCAGTGATCCAAAGGGGCGCAGCTACCTACAGCGGCGCCTTTCACATCGGGGACAGCGCCGTGTAGTCCAGGAAATTACCGGACAGCATCAACAGCGAGAGCACCGTCCACGACTCGTCGTAGTACTGACCGCCGACCAAGAGGTTCATCGTGGCCACGTTGTCATAGCCCTCTTGCAGGAAGGGCTTGAAGCTCGCGCTGCTCATGGCACTGACCGTCGCCGGGCCGACGAAGGCCGCAGACTGCCCGCCCTGGAACTCCGGACGGGGGGTGCCGTCGAGGTTGTAGCCATCGACGATTTGTTTCGCGCCGATGCCGGCAAAGAACTGACTCGTCTTGGCCACGTAACTTTGCGCGCGCGCCTCGCCGTTTTGGCAGTAATCGAGCCCGATTCGGAAGGGCGTTCGGCACGAGTCGTATTGGTAGTGGGTGGGCGAAGCCGGGCCATTCGCGAACGCGCCTCCGTTGGGCACGCCATCGCTCGAGCACCAGGCCGGCACGAGGCCATTGTCCATGTTCTTGTTGGCCGAGTTCAAGCTCTTGGCCAGGACGTCGTACGACGTTTGCAGAACGTCATTCCACTTGTCGTTGCCGGTCGCCTTGGCGAACGCGCGGTAGTACGAGGGCGCGAAATAGGAGGGGTTGACGGTGCCCCAACCGCCCCAGCCATCGCCCGGCTTGAGCAGCTTATCGTCCTGGATCTCCTTACTATAAACGAGATCGATCTGCTTTTTGGCGATGTTCAGGTAGCTGTCACCGAGGCTGCCTTTGCCGCCCCATTGTCGGTCGGCCATGAGCAAGGCCCAGGCCATGTCTTCGTCGGCGTCGCTGGCGGCACCGCTGCCGTTGGGCCCGCGCTGCTTGCCGTCGGCGAGCATGTACCAATCCATCAGTCCGTTCATGCCCAGGCAGGTCTGTTCGTACTTCCAGAGCCCGTCGAACAGCGATTGATCGCCCATGTAGACTGCGATCAACATGCCGTAGGCGATGCCCTCGGAGACGGTGGAGTTCGGTTCGAGACTCGGTTCCTTCGAGCGTTTCACGCGCAAGAAGCCGCCCGCGCCGTCGCCCGTGACGGTATCGGCTTTCCATTTCTCGTACGCGGCCTTCACGTCCGAGTTCCGGTAGTTCGGGTAGCTGCAATTGGCGCTATGCCGGTTCTGGGGGAAAGGAAAATTCACGCCATTGGCCGCTGGCGTCGGCCCGCGTGGTTCGCTGGGTGCGCTGCCCGCAGAGCCAGCGGCGCTGCCGCCAGCCCCCGCGCTAGTGGGCGCCCCCGAGCTGCCGCCGTTGGCGACGACATTGCCTGCGCCGGAGACCGGCTGATCGAGCGCTGGCGCACCCGCCGCCGTCGCGCCGGCAGTGGCGCCGCACGATGGCTCGGCGTCGTGGCAGTGGAGGGTCGCTAGTGAGAGCAACAAGAGCGGCGCGCAAGGCAGCGTGCGCGAGAACCTGGAATAAGACACCCGCAGAGCGTAACTCCGTCGGGTGGCCGTGCAGCTCGTTTTTGCCTCAGGGTTGTCGTTCTACGGGCGTGGGATTAAAAAATTCCCGATTCCTGGAATCGGTTCCAGAAGCGGCCTTTGCTTTGCTGGCCACGGCGACCAGCGCGAGGTGGCTCAGGTCGAGACACGCGGCAAGCGCCGCCCTTTCCAGATCGCGAAAATCGCGGGATAGACCGTGAGCTCTAGTAAAAATGAGCTGCACAAGCCACCGACCATCGGTGCCGCGATGCGCTTCATGACGTCCGCGCCCGTGCCCGTGCTCCACAACACGGGCACCAGGCCGATGATCATGGTGGCGACCGTCATCAACTTGGGGCGTAGGCGCTTGGCCGCGCCCTCCACGATCACCTCTCGCAGATCGGCCTGCGACCTCAGCTCACCCGCCGCTTGCCGGCGGGTGTGGGCCAAGGTCAGGTAGAGCAGCATTACCACGCCGGTCTCGGCGTCGAGACCGGCCAGCGCGATCACGCCGACCCAAACCGCGACGCTGAGATTGTAGTGCAAAAGGTAAAGTAGCCAGATCGCACCGACCAGCGAGAACGGTACGGCCAGCATCACGATCACGGTTTCGGTGATCGATTGCATGTTGAGATAGAGCAGCAGAAACACGATCCCGACCGTGAGTGGAATCACCCATTTCAGGCGCTCTTTGGCGCGTTCGAAGTACTTGAACTGCCCAACCCAATCGATGCGGGTTCCGGGCGGCAAACCGCTGAGCTGCGCGACCGTACGCTTCGCCTCTTGGACGTAATCCGCGATCGGGCGATCGGTGTCGACGAAAACGAAGCCCACCAGCTTGCCGCCCTCGCTGCGAATCATCGGCGGACCGAGCCGAGTGTGGATACTGACCACTTCGGACAAGGGAATTTGGGCGCCGTCGGGCGTGCCGATCAAGATGCGTCCGAGACGCTCCGGGTCGTCGCGGAATTCGCGCGCGTAGCGGACCGAGATTGGATAGCGCTCTCGGGCTTCGACCGTCTCGGACACGTTCTCGCCGCCGATCGATTGAGCGACCACGCGGTTCACTTCCGCCACGCTCAGCCCGTGCCGGGCGGCTTGCTCACGCTTGATTTCGAAATCGAGATAAAAGCCGCCGGTCGAGCGCTCGGCGAATGCGCTGCGCGTGCCGGGCACCTTCGCTACTGCGTGTTCCACGGCGATGGCGGCCTTCTCGATCGAGTCGAGATCGTCGCCGAAGACTTGAATCCCGAGTGGGCTCCTGACCCCGGTCGCCAGCATTTCGGTGCGGGTCTGAATCGGCATCCACCAAACGTTGGGCATGCCTGGGAAGCGCAGCTTTTCGTTCATTTGGGCGATCAGGTCGTCCCACTCGACTCCCTTTCGCCACTCGCTGCGTGGCTTGAGCGTGATCGTCACCTCCGCCATGCCCAGCGGCGCGGGATCGGTCGCGGTCTCGGCGCGCCCCTGTTTGCCGAACACCGTAGCAACTTCGGGGAATTTCTTCAGCTCGCGGTCGATCACTTGCAGCAAGCGCACCGACTCGTTCTCGGACATGCCGGGCGGGGCCGTGGGCATGTACAGGATCACGCCTTCGTTCAAGGGTGGCATGAACTCACTCCGGAGTCGAAACAGCGCCGGTGCGGTGAGCACCATGGTGAGCAGCGCGGCGCTCACCACGTGCCAACGGTGGTTGACCACGAAGCGAACCACCGGCGAATACATGGCCGTGAGCCAGCGATTGATGGGGTTCTTGTGCTCGTCGTGGACCTTGCCGCGAATCAAGAGCACGGCCAGGGCAGGGGTGAGCGTGACCCCGAGCACGGCGGCAAAGCCGATGGAATAGGTCTTGGTGAACGCGAGTGGTGAAAATAGCCGACCCTCGGTCGCCTGCAGCGTAAACACCGGCAAAAACGAGACGGTGATCACCAGCAGCGAAAAGAAGATCGAAGGCCCGACCTCCTGCATGGCATGCACGATCACTGCGCTGCGCGCTCCGGGCTGTCCCGCCGCGTCCCAATCGGCGAGTTGCTTGTGAATGTTCTCGATGATGATGATCGAGGCATCGACCATGGCCCCGATGGCCACGGCAATGCCACCGAGCGACATGATGTTCGCCGTCAGGTGCTGCTGGGACATCGGAATGAACGCCAACAGCACTCCCAGCGGAAGCGTCAGAATCGGGATCAGCGCGCTACGCGCGTGCAGCAGGAACAAGAAGATGACCGCGCTGACGACCAACATCTCTTCGATCAGCGTATGACGCAGGGTCGCCACCGATTCCAAGATCAGCTGCGAGCGGTCGTAGGTGGTGACGACTCGAACGCCTTCCGGCAGGCTGTGCTCGATCTCACGTAAACGCTGCTTCACCGCGTCGATCACGGTGAGCGCGTTCTCGCCGTAGCGCATGATCACCACGCCGCCTGGCGCTTCGCCCTCGCCATTGAGCTCCGACACGCCGCGCCGAATGTCGGGGCCGATGCTGACCACGGCCACGTCGCGGACACGCACCGGAGTGCCGGAAACCACCTTGATCGGCGCTCCACCGATGTCGTCCGTGGTCTTCACGTAGCCGCGGCCCCGAATGATGTGCTCATGGCCGGCAATTTCCAGCACCCGACCGCCGACTTCCTCGTTCGAGTCGCGCACCGCGCGCACGACGTCCTCGGTGGTGATGCCGAAGCCGAGCAATTTATTCGGGTCGACGTTCACCTGGTACTGCTTGACGAAGCCACCGATGCTCGCGACCTCCGCGACGCCGGGGACACTGGCCAAGGCGTAACGCAGGTTCCAATCTTGAATCGAGCGTAGCTGCTGCAGGTCGTGTTTGCCGCTCTTGTCTACCAAGGCATACTCGAAGACCCAGCCGACGCCCGTGGCGTCGGGGCCGAGCGTCGGGTTGACGCCCGCGGGCAGCTTGGCGCGGACCGAGCTCATGTACTCCAGCACGCGACTTCGCGCCCAGTAGATGTCGGTTCCGTCCTGGAACACGACGTTCACGAAGGACATGCCGAACATCGATTGTCCGCGCACCGCTTGCACCTTCGGTGCGGAGATCAACGCGGCGGTGATGGGATAGGTGACCTGAGCTTCCACCAGATCCGGGCTCTGCCCCATCCACTCGCTGAACACGATCACCTGCACGTCCGACAGGTCCGGGATAGCGTCCAAGGGCGTTCGTCGCAGCGAGACGAAGCCCCACGCCGCGAACGCCGCCACGAACAGGATCGTCAAAAAGGGTCGCGTGGCGCAGGCTTCGATCAGCCGGGCGATCAGCCCGTGCTTCGGCGGCTCGGGCAACGAAGCGGAGGCGCTCACGGTTGGGTTGCTCCCGAGATTTTCTGCAAATTCATGCCGCAGATCGGGCATTGGCCGGGTGCGTTCCGCTTCACCTCGGGATGCATCGGGCAGCTGTACACGTCCTCGGCGACTGGCTTTTGCGTGGCACTTGCCGCGGGCCCCCGCGCTGCGGCACGGGGCGCTGGCGGTCGTGCCGCCGGCGTCTGGGGAGGCGGGGGCGCGCTCGAGCTCGGCAAAGGCGCGACGCTCGCGGGCATGGCCATGGGCTCGCTATCCCAATACTTCGCTTCCGTACTGATGCGCGCTTCGGCAGCGATCAGAAACACACCCGACGTCGCGACCTGATCGCCGGCCTTCAAACCTTCGAGGATCTCGTAGCTGCCAGCGGCTTCGCTGCCGACGCGCACTTCTTGCGGGCGAAAACGGCCCTCGCCCAAGTCCACGAAGACCAGGCGACGGGGGCCGGTATAGACGACTGCCGAGGCCGGCACTTGCAGCCGTGACCCGAGCTCGCTCGAAAGCTCGACCGTGGCATACATCCCGGGCCTGAGCTCGAGCTTGTCGTTGATCAATTCGATGCGCACCCGCCCCGTGCGCGCCCCCGCCGCTAGGTAAGGGTACACATAGGAGACCTTGGCTTCGTAGCTATGGCCGGGCAGGTAGTCGAGCGTGACCTTGGCTGGCTGTCCCCGGTGAACGCGCGCCAAATCCGCCTCGTACACGTCTGCCTCGACCCACACCTTGTTCAAGGCCGCGATCCGAAACAGCCGCATGCCAGCGTCGACCGAGGCGCCTTCGACGACGTTCTTCTCGATCACGAAGCCCGACGCGGGTGAGCTCACGGTCGTGCTTTCCTGAGGCTCGCCTTTGGCGCTGACGGCGTCGATCTGGGCGTCGCTCAGCCCGAGCAGCTTGAGCCGTGTGCGCGCGGCGCCCGCGAACGACTGCGTGCGCGGCGCGCCCGCATCGCCGGGCTTGCCATCGTGGCCGCGAGTCGCGAGCAAGAAGTCCTGCTCAGCGCCGTACAGCTCCGGGCTGTACATCGCAAATAGCGCTTGGCCGCGTGAGACGCGCTGTCCGGTTTCGTTCACGAACAACTTGGTGATCCAACCGCGCACCTTCAAATTGACGTCGGTGAACGTGGACTCGTCGTACGTGACTTGCCCGACGGCCTTGAACGAGCCGCGCAGTGGGCCCACGGTCACGGCGGAGGTGCGAACGCCGATCAGTTGTCGCCGACGCTCGTCGATCAGGACCACGCCTTCGCTTTGCTGCTGCTTCGTGACTGGGCTGAGCTCCATCCCGCAAATTGGGCATTTTCCGGGAGCAGGCTGCCTGACGGACGGATGCATCGAGCACGTGTAGTAGGCGATTTCATCGTGTGCCCCGTGCGCGCTGTGCGCCCCGGCGGCTGCGCTGGATGCTGCACGTGCGGCGGGGCTCGGCGCAGCGCCGTCGCTGCCTCCAAACCAAGCGCCCAGCTGAGCGCGGAACTCGACGCCCAGCGCGATCAGCGATGCCAGCAAGGCGAGGGTGACGAGCAGCGACGTCGAACGGGCGCGCGGTCGCGATGTGTCGGTCATGGTCGTTCTCCCGCTGCGTCGACGTCGACGCCTGGTACCCGGCCGAGCGCGCGGTCGAGCTCGGCGCGGCGCCGGTCGCATTCCACGCGGGCCATCTGGTAGTCGAGCTCCACAGTGCGTAGATTTCTCTCGGCCGCCACCACGTTGATGAACGGATTTTGCGAGGCCGCAAAGCCGGCTCGTGCCACGTCGACTTGATCTTTGGCCACGGGGATCAGCCGCAGCTCGAAGATCTCGAGCACGTGTGCAGACTCGCGGAGTTGCTTCAATGCCACGTACACTTGGGTGCGGGCAGCGTCGGTCAGTCGCGCGGCGTCGCTTTCGAAGCCTGCGCGCATGGCCTCTGCCTCGTCCTCGCTGCCCGCGCGCCGCCCGCCGGGCAGCGGCAAATTGAAGCCGACTCCGACCATCCAGCGGTGCTCGGGCATGTCCCACATGGAATTGTACGAAGTGGAGAGCGTGAAATCCGGGTAGTGCTCGCGGCCTGCTTGCCCAGCCCGCGCATGGGCTGCCCGTGCGCGTTCGCGCGCAGCGTTGATTTCGGTGCGCTGCGCGACCGCGGTTGCCTCGAGCTTCGGGGCGCTGCCTTGGCTCGGCAGCGCGGGTCGCGGCAGCTCCGTGACTGGAGGCGGCAAGGGCAGCTCCGGCGCGCGATGCAACAGCTCGTTCATTTGCGCGATGGTGACGTCGCGCTGCGAGGCTAGGATCAGCGCGTCGTGCTCGAGGTGCGTGAGCTCGGCCTCGGCCTGTAGCGGGTCTTGGGCCGAGGCACGCCCGGATTGAAACTGAGCGGTCGCCGCGTCGCGCATCTCACGCATCAGCTCGATGTGCTGCTGGTTGATCTCGAGTGAACGAACCTGAATGAAGTATTGATCGTAGAGCACCAGCGCCGAGAGCGCGAGCTCTCGCTTGAACGCTTCGAAGTCGCTTTTCTGGGCATTGGCCTCGGCCGTCGCGGCGGAGCTGTCGAAGTCGCGCTTGCCGAACCAGGGCAGGCGTTGGCTGATGCCCACTTCGTAGCCAAAAGACGTCTTGGACGAGCCAATCGAGAGCGGCGCCATGCCGAGCTCGAGCATGGGGTCTTCGAAACTGCCGCTTTGCTTGATGCGCGCCTGTGCGGCCCGCCAGCCTTGCCGCGCAGACTCGAGGCTTGGGTTACGTGCCAGCACGGCTTGCAGGTAGCCGCGGCGGTCGAGCACGGCTTGCTTCGAGTCGAGCACGGCTTCGTCGGCGCGGTCGCGCGCGGGAGCGGGACCGGGAGCGGGTGGCGGTGAGGGCGCAGACGCGACCTGGGAAGGTCGAGACGAGGCGCTGCCGGTCCCGCCGGCACAGCCGAGAAAAATCACGACACAACAAGGGATGGTGACGCCGTGCGCGCGCAAAAACGGCGCGCTAGAGCGGCCACGACTGAACGGTATACCGAACATCTGGATCTCCGTGATCGCTGACGGCTCAGCGAAGCGTACACACCAGTGCACACGCTCCGCGAACCGAGCCGTCGGATTCGACACACCGAACCCGACCTGTGGCGAGCGAAACGGAGAATGCTCAGCTCAAGAACGCGCAGTGCTGGACGAACAACGGCGGCCCAATCGAATGCGGCGCCTGCGTGGGCTCGGCGCAGGCATCGCGCGCCGTATCCGGCGCGCAAACGCGCGGCTCGCTCGGCAGCGTGAACGAAAGCGGCGCCATCGCGACGTGCTCGAACGCTGGCTGGGTGGCGGGTGACGTGGCAATGCTGGCCGACGAGAGTCGCTGGCAGCAATCAGCCACTCGACACTGTGCACTGAGCGGCCGGCTTGCCGTGCGGTTTGCCGCTCGGGCCGCAATTTCAGCTCCGCAGCAGCAGGTCGCCACGACCTGCCTGGTCATTTGGCAATAATAGCGCGCCTGCAGCTGCACTCCGCAGGGCAGCAGCAACAGCAACGCTGCCAGCAGTGCCAAGAGCTTTGCTCGAACCGCGCACATGTTCCGGCTCTTAGCTTACACCATTTCGCCGGCTGTCCAGTAGCTCGGATGGCGCTTCTGGCTTCTGCGGGAGATCGCGCCGAGCTTTGCGCCCGACGCGCGCGATCATGCTCGAAACGCGCCGGCTACATAGCGGACCACAGCTCCGCGTTCGTTGCTTTTTGCCGCGCGGAGCTCAGGGGCCGGCAAGCGCTCGAGCGAGCTCGACGATACTCGCGGGCGCGCAACCTTCGGCCTTATTGTTGACCAGCACGAATGCTGGGACGTCGTGGGCCAGCGCTTTGCCGAGCAGTGCCGCAAGCTCTGCCCGCGTGGACAGATCCGGCTCGGCCAAGCGATCAAAGGGCAGATAGCGTGTGCGCGCCGCCTCGTAAGAGTCCCCGCGCCGCATCAGCCAGCGGATGATCAGCGGCTTACGCGCGGAAGGCGGAATCAGGCGCGCCTGCGCGAGCACGGAGGGCATCGCTCCCCAAGCGTTGTGCGCGTGCAGGGCGCCGCTTTCGGTCAGCGCACGTGCATAGGTGGGCGTGAGCAGCTCGGGATTACGCAGCTCCACCGCGTAAGGCACCCCTCGCGGCAGCCGCTCGAGGAATGCCTGCAGTCGCTCGGCGAACCTCAGCGGATGTCCGAGGTCTTGCGGTGGAAATTGAAACAAGATCGCGCCGAGCTTCTTGCCCAGGGCGGGCACGCACGAGGCGATCACGCTCTCGGCATAGGCCGGGTCGAGGAAGCGAGGATTGGCTTCAGCTTGGCGCTTGCCGTAGCGAGCATGCTTGGGAAATCGTAGCAGCGTGCACTCTTCGTGCGCCTTGATCAGGAAGCGAAAATATTCCGGCACCTGCGCGGCGATGCCACTGAAATAGCGCTCGGGAAGCGGCTCATAGAACGAGCGATCCACCTCCACCGTCGTGAGCAATGGGTGCTGGCCATAGGCGGTCAGGCCTGCCTCGGCCAACCATTTCGGATCGGCGCCCTGGGCATAGACCAAGCCACGCCAACCCGCGAACGACCAAGACATCGTACCCATCCGCAGCTGTGGCGAGAGTGCCGTCGCGAGCGAACGCAGTGCCGGATCGACGATCGCTGGCTCGACCACGCGCGCGGGCAGCTCGAAGAGCGTCGGTTGTGCTTCATCCCATGACACGAGCGCGTGAACGCTCACTCGGATCGGGCTGCCGCCGCAAGGCGGATTCGTTGGAGCCTCGCATGAAAGGGCGATCGGGAGCCGGCTCGAGGGCTACGCGCCGCCTGACGCCGGCCGCGCCCGCTCGCCAAACAATCGCGCGGAAACAAAAGCAAACCCCGAGCGGGGGTGTACCCTGAGCGGGCTTTTCATGAACCCGATGAGAGCCCAATGAATTCAGTCGACTGGTCCTTGCTCAGCACGATGCTGGCGGGCTTCTTCGCGATCATGAATCCGATCGCAAACATTCCCATCTTCTTGGGGCTGACGGATGGCTATGGCGCTGAAGCGCGGCGGCGCGTGGCGCTGCGCTCGACCTTGGTGGCCTTCTTTACCGTGGCCGTGTTCACGGTGCTCGGACAGCTGATCTTCTCGATGTTCGGGATCACCATCGCTGCCTTCCGAATCGCCGGTGGGGTGATTATCTTTCTGATCGGCTATCAGATGCTGCAGGGCGAGATATCGCCCACACATCAGACGTCGCGCGTGCGCGACGCGAGCGCTGGCGAGGGCAGCGAGCGGCCTTCGCGCGCTGCGCGCATCGAGGACGAAGGCAATTTGTCGGTGGCCATCTCACCGCTGGGCGTGCCGCTATTGGCCGGCCCTGGTACGATCGTGACCGCGATTGGATTTTCGGCGGGACACTGGCGTCACGCGGCGATGAGCTTGGTCGCGTTCGCTCTCTTGTGCGTGACGACCTGGTTCGGTTTCGTGGCGGGGCAACGCCTCGTTCGCTACCTCGGGCGCTCGTTTCTGACCGTGATTACTCGCTTGATGGGCTTGATTTTGGCCGTGGTCGGCACGGAGATGCTGCTGGTCGGACTCAAGGCGGCGTTTCCCCTCCTGCGCTGAGCGCTGGCGAACGCAAGCGCCGAAATGTGCGGCGCGCGTTTCGGCTTGGTGACGATCCGGTGGCAGGTGCGATTGCTGCCCACATCCGCCGGCGCTGGAGATAGAGAGCGCGCATGGACGAGGTTTTCGGGATTTTTCCCACACCCTTCATGCGCGCGCCGGGCACGCTCGGCAAATCGCTGGTCGCGAGCTTGGTCGAGCACTTTACGGCGCAAGCCACGCGCGACAACTCTTCGTCGGCGAATTTAGCGCACACCGCGATGCTTCGGCCGAGCGACAGCCCGCTGCTCGTCGAAGCGGCGCGCTTGCTCACGCCCAAGCTGGTCGATTTCGGGGTGCACTTGTTCGGTGAGCGGCTGCCGTGGTCGCTGAAAGAGATGTGGGTCAACGTGCTGGACAGCGGAGGCCGTCAGGCGATGCACAACCACGCCAATAGCTTCATCTCCGGGGTCGTGTACCTCACGCCGACGCACCCGGGCTCGCAGACCGTGTTCATGAAGTCGCCCGGAGGCAGCGAGTTCATGTTCCGCAACGACCATCAGCAGGTGACTCCCAACCAGTTTAGCGCTGATAAGTGGATCAGTCCGCAGCCCGACCCGGGCGATCTGGTGCTCTTTCCGAGCTATTTGATGCACGCGGTGCCGCCGAATCAAGGCAAACGTCGGATTACGCTGTCGTTCAACGCTATCCCTGCGCAGCTCGATTCTTGGGGCTACAGCGTCAGGTTCAGCGGTTGAACAGAGTCACCCACGAGCGACAAAACTGTCACGCGTCGGTGACCCCACCGTCACCGACGGATGGCACGACCCGGAACGGCGCTGCGCGAACCTCGCCCAGCGCCGTTTCCTTTTTCCGACGCTAGAAATGACATGTCGACGCCGCTCCTGAATCTCGATCTGCCCGAAGCCATCCGCTCCCAACCCGTCGCCTCCGCGCGTCCGCCGACGCCCCGCCCGAGCTGGCTGCGCGAGCCGCTGCTGCACTTCATCGTTCTTGGCGGCTTGCTGTTCGGGGCCGATCACGTCTTGCTCAGCAAGGCTGACGACCCGCGCACGATCGTCGTGGGCGCCGATGTGAACAGCGAAGCGATCGAGACGTTCAGGGCCGCCAGGGGCAGGGCTCCGAACAAAGAAGAGCTCGAGGCCTTGCAGCGCGTTTGGCTCGACAATGAGGTGCTCTATCGTGAGGGGCTCGCGCTGCAGGTCGACAAAGGCGACCCGGCGATCCGTGAGCGAGTGATCTTCAAGGCGCTGAGCGTGGTCGACAGCAACGTCAAGCTGCCGCCGGTCGACGACCAAGTGCTACGCGCTTGGTTCGAAGCCCATCGCGACAAGTACGACGAGCCCGCTCGCTTCGACTTCGAAGAAGCCGCGCTTTCCGGCAATAACCCCGAAGCCGCGGTACGCGAGTTCGTGGTCGCGCTGAACAACGGCACGCCAGGGGACGCCAAGGCCGGCCTGCGGGTGTTCAAAGCTCGCCCGCATTCCAACCTCGTCGACAGCTACGGCGCTGAATTTGCCAAGAGCTTGGAAGGGACTCAGCCCGGAACGTGGCAGGCATTTCAAACGCGCGAGGGTTGGCGCGCCATGCGGCTGAACGCGATCGCTCCGCCGAAGCCGGCTGTGTTCGAGCAGTTGCGCGGGATGGTGCTGCAGGATTGGAGTGATGCCACGGCTTCCGAGCAGCGCACGCTGGCCGTGCGTGCCTTGGCCAAGAAATACAAAGTCGACTTCGAGACCCGGGTCGGGGGATCTGCTGAATGAGCGCCGCATCGGCTCGACGCGCGTGCTTGCTGCTGGTTGCGCTCGTGCTCGCCTCGTTCGCGCCCAGCGCTGCTCGCGCGCACGAGATGAGCATGGCCGAGATGGAGGTGCGCGAAACGGCGCCCGGTGAGTTCCTGTGGCTGTGGTCTGCCTCGAGCGACAAGCGCCCGATGGGCGAGGATCTGAAGCCGCATTGGCCCGGCGTCTGCCAAGAGGGCCCGAGCGTTCTGCATTGTGGCAAGACCGGTCTCAAGGGCACGCTCGTCATGGAGGGCGTCGGCAAGCGATACTCCGCCGCGCTCGTGAAAATCGTCTGGCTCGACGGTCAAAGTCACGTTTACACGCTCACCGGCGCGCATCCGTCGGTCGAGCTCTTTGGCTCGGCCGACGATCGCCGCGGGTTGGGCGAGATTTTTCGGGCCTACACCGTGCTCGGCGTGCAGCACATCCTGAGCGGTGTCGATCACTTGCTGTTCGTGATAAGCCTATTGTTCCTGGTTGGCTTTCGTAAGCGATTGATTGGCACGATCACGGCGTTCACGCTGGCCCACAGCCTAACGCTCGCCTGTAGCGTATTCGGCTGGCTGACTCTGCGTTCGGCGCCGGTCGAGGCCTGCATTGCGCTGTCGATCGTGCTCGTGACGAGCGAGGCGCTGCGCGACACGAGCACGCTCGCGCGGCGTATGCCCGCGTTGGTCTCGTTCTTGTTCGGTCTCGTGCACGGGCTGGGCTTTGCCGGCGCACTGAAGGACATCGGTCTGCCTCAGAGCCATTTGCCGATGGCGCTGCTCAGCTTCAACGTCGGCGTCGAGCTCGGTCAGTTGTTGACGGTGTTGCTCGCCTTCCTCCTGGTCAGCCTGCCGTTGCCCAAGGGCTGGCTGCCTCGCGTGCGTCGACCCGCGCTCTACCTGGTCGGCGCACTCGCGGCGTTCTGGTGCTGGCAACGCATCGCCGCGATCGTGATCTGAAGCTCCAGCGCGCTCAGCGAAGTTGAAAGCGCATCAGCCAGTGCATGCGTACTGCGACGGCCTTGCCGGCGCGGCGCGCGGGCGAGAAGCGAGCCGCGCGCACGCTTCGCAAGGCCGCTTCGTCGAGGCCGTAACCGGCGTGCGAAAGCGCGCGCGCGCTGAGCACCGAGCCTGCGCTATCGACCACGAGCTCGAACGGGATATCCGCTTCGATACCCGCGGCCTGAGCCTCGGCGGTGTAGCTCGGGGAAGCACCAGCCAGCAGCTTGGCGGGCGTATCGACTGCGTTCTCGGCGGCAGGCTCTGCCGCTGCGCTCGCGCCCTGGCCCGCGGCCACGTCACGTCCAGTACTGGTGCCGCTCGGCGCGCGAGCTGCGGGCGCAACCACCATGACGAAGCGCGGCGCGGTCGCAGCAGGCGCAGCCGCAGGCAGCACGCTGGGCGCGACGCTGGCAGCCAAATGCTCCGCGCTCGGTGCGGGCAGCTCGTGACGGAGCGACGCATCGTGCGGCGCGGCGTCGTGGTTCGGGGGCACCGGGTAGTCGTGGTGGTGCGACGCGCGTGCCGACACTGAACCGGTCGCGGGGCGCAGCGGGGCTTCGCTCGCTGGCGCAGGGGGTTCGCTCAGAGTTGGCTCGATGGTCGTGAGCTCCAGCAGCGCGTTGCTCGGAAGGCTCGTGCTCGCTGCGGCGTGGGGCGCACCGCGCGCCGCCGCTAGCGCGAGCGCGGCGTGCATCGAGACCGACAGCAAGAGTGCGAGGCTCTTGCCGCTGACGGGCAGCGCGTGGAACAAGTCAGCTGCGGTGGGCATCGCGTCGGCGCGCGTAGTATAGCGGTGGGCGAGCGTGTGTCGTGACATCTTGCCGCGAATTCGGTGACAGCTTGGGCACGTCGCAGAAAGGTGTGGCACGTAATTTGATTGGCGTGTTACTCCGGGCGCGCAGCTATGCGTAAGCCTTTGATTTCCGGGGCCGCCCTTGGCCTCGGCTTGGCCTTTTGTGTGCGCCCGCTGGGGGCTCAGCAGGCGAGCGAAAGCAGCGCGCCCACACGGCTCGACGA